>OAZZ01000038.1_pt1 | contig 128990 bp, 124 predicted proteins | sample 1495051 | NCBI WGS metagenome assembly OAZZ01 (sample SAMEA2579977, study PRJEB22360) | human gut metagenome
CCCCTGAGTGCCGATGGTACTGCCTTATGGTGGGAGAGTAGGTTGGCGCCGAATTTTGAAAGCAGTCATGATGTAAATTGTGACTGCTTTTTTTATCTGATTATACTGGCTATACCAAACGGATACTGGCAAAGAAGAAGGAGGAAAGGTAAATGCATCGGGTATGCCCCTTCATGTTAAGCTCCCTTTTAGAAACACTATCGTATGGAATTCCATTTGTCAAAAATGTCGATCCTACCGGACAATTTTTGAATGATAGTGAACGAGTCCCTTGTCAGGTGATTGCTGTGATTGAGGATCTTCCACAGAACAGTCATTTTAATTTTGAATATCTGGAATCCATGACTCCGGATGTAGCTGATTATGATGGCTTGGAGTTCTTTATTTATCTGAAATTTAGGAAAGGTGTCCATTAGAGAAGGTAGTAGAAAAATCTAACCGGGTCAATCGAAAAGGGGTATAATACCTTGAAATATACAAACAGGGAGTGAGCTGGAACCTTTAACTTCTATTCATTTGTCGACTTTAGCCGATTTTGATTTTAAAACCGGAGCCGGGATGGTTGGGATTCTATTTATGAGTTGTATCGGATTATTGATTTTATTTATTTCCGTCAGTAATTTTGTCGTCCTTTTTATGGTACAAGGGGAAAGACGTTCTAAAGAAATCCCTTTTGGGTATGAGATAAAATATATATACCGTGTCGGGGGTATTGGTCTGGATTGCTTTGCTTGTTTGTATAAGTAGCTGGAAAACTATCATACGTAATCCTTTCGAAGCTTTAAAAGTTAGGGAATAATATTCAATAACTGTTGACAAATCTGGAAGGAGTGATCGAATCAGTCGTAGTTATCTGATTTTCTTCCGGAGGAGACACTGAATTTTTTCGTTCAGCTTCATAATAAGCGAAACTGAACAGGATGATCAGGATCAGGCATACATGGAGACAATCCCGTTGGCTTTGATATGATATTTTTTTCGACATCATGTTAAGAGTATATACGGTAATACTTTACCGAATGGTTTGTGTATAGATAAAATATTTGTTTGTCGGATTAGAGTTTTTTCTGAAGTATTTTATAACACCTGAAGTAAAAAATAGGTTTGTTTTGCCGAATCCCCGTTTTTATAAATTGAAAAATATCAGAATATAATAGCTTTATTGAGCGGAATATTCTAATTTTGTTACGTGATTTATAAAAACTGCAAACTTTTTAAAAATAAAACCTATGAAATTTTTTCTTGACACGGCTAATTTGGATCAAATCAGAGAAGCAAATGACTTGGGAGTGTTGGACGGAGTGACGACCAATCCATCGTTGATGGCTAAAGAGGGGATTAAGGGAGTGGAGAATTGTAAAAAACACTATGTCGATATTTGTAATATCGTCCAGGGAGATGTGAGTGCTGAAGTGATTGCTACCGATTATGAGGGAATGATAAAAGAAGGAGAAGAATTGGCCGCTTTGCATCCGAATATTGTAGTCAAAGTTCCTTGTATTGCCGAAGGGATTAAAGCTATAAAATATTTTACCGGAAAAGGTATCCGTACCAATTGTACTTTAGTGTTTTCTCCGGGACAGGCTTTATTGGCTGCAAAAGCCGGAGCTACCTATGTATCTCCTTTTGTGGGCCGTCTGGACGATATTTGTAGTGATGGTATCGAGTTGGTTAGTAAGATCGTGGATATGTACAGTTATTATGGTTTCCATACTCAGGTTCTGGCTGCTTCGATCCGGAATACGCAACACATCATTCAGTGTATAGAGGCTGGTGCCGATGTCGCAACCTGTCCGTTGGCTGCTATCAAAGGATTACTGAATCATCCGTTGACAGATAGTGGACTGGCTAAATTCCTGGAAGATTACAAAAAGGTAAACGGTTGACGCTTCATGTATATCAAATTATTTGAGGATAATCCTAATACCCGGGATATCCTTAAAGTTGTAGAGGTGTTGAAAGCCGGTGGCATTATTATCTATCCGACGGATACAATTTATGCGATCGGTTGTGACATTAATAATGTCAAAGCTGTGCAGCGTGTTTGCCAGTTGAAAAATATCAAACCTGAGAAAGCCAATTTTTCGATGATTTGCCGGGATCTGTCGAATATCGCTGCTTATGCGAAAGTAAATAACGAGGTTTTTAAGGTGATGAAACGTAATCTACCCGGGCCTTTTACTTTTGTATTGCCGGCAACTAATAAATTGCCTAATGTGATGATCAATAGGCGGAAGACTATCGGTATCCGGATTCCGGATAATTATATCGTGATGTCTATTGTTGAAGAACTGGGTAATCCTTTACTGACTACTTCGGTTAAAGCTGAAGACGAGGTGGTTGAATATATGACCGATCCTGAATTGATTCATGAAAAATATGAGAAATTGGTGGATTTGGTGATCGACGGTGGTTTTGGACAGAATGTTGCCTCGACAGTTGTCGATTGTACCGATGATCGGATAGAAGTCATCCGGCAAGGAATCGGAGAATTGAAGTGAAAGCAGGAAGCAGAGGAGAAAAGAAATGAAGGCTGTTCCGGGTATATGGGACAGCTTTTTTTGGCATTCTTTTTGTCGTAGAAAAGAAACGTTTGATCAGATAGAACGTAATGGGATAGTAAAGGTTATTGAAAGGAGGTTTTTATGCTTTGGGACTGTATTTTTCGGTTATTGTTAGCTGGAGTTTTGGGAGGGGTGATCGGCTGGGATCGGGAGTATCGGGCTAAGGAGGCGGGATTGAGGACGCACTTTTTGGTTGCTTTGGGAAGTGCTTTGATTATGATTGTATCACAATATGGATTTGCCGATGTCTTGGCTAAGCCGGGTTATGGTTTGGATCCGAGTCGAGTGGCTGCTCAGGTGGTCAGTGGTATCGGTTTTATCGGAGCAGGGACTATTCTGATTCAAAAACAGTTTGTACGAGGCTTAACGACGGCTGCCGGTTTATGGGCGACTTCGGGTATCGGACTGGCTGTCGGAGGAGGTATGTATTGGATCGGAGTATTCGCCATGATTCTGACTTTAATAGGACTTGAATTTCTGACTATTATTTTTAAAAATGTGGGAGAACATAGTTCATTGCTGGTATTTGCCACTACCGATAAAGAAAATTTGAAGCGGGTGACCAATGAACTACATTTGAGAAATTATCGGATTGCCAGTTATGATATGCAACACGAGCCTCTCGAACATGCCGATTTATACCATGTAACGATGGTGATCAAGACCAAACGCTATCTGGATGAGAGTGAATTATTTCAGTTTATGCAAAGTTTGCCCGATCTGACTTTAGAACGGATAGCCTGATTATTTTCTCCAGAAAGCTTTTGTAAACAGCACCATGACGGTAAAGATCTCCAGACGTCCTACCAGCATTAAAAAAGCCAGGAATAATTTGGCAAAATCATTCAGGTGCGCATAGGAAAACATCGGACCGACACTGCCGAATCCGGGACCTACATTACTCATCGAGCTGACGACGGCACTGCAGGCGGTAATGATATCTTCCGTAAAGATGGTCATGATCAGACTCCCGATGGTAAATACAATCATGAATAAAATGGCAAAAGCCATAATCCCCGTCATTATATTGGGATGAACGCTTTTATTGTTGTATTTGACATTGATAATACCATTGGGGTGAATAATACGCTTTAACTCTACAAAAGAATTTTTAAATAGCAGATAAACCCGTACGACTTTCATTCCTCCGGCTGTAGAACCGGCTGAGGCTCCGACGAAAAGAAGTAAGAACAGAATCAAACCTAACAAGGGAGGCCAAAGCAGATAATCGGCGGTTGCAAATCCCGTTGTCGTGATTAAAGTAACTACCTGAAAGGTGGCATCACGCATACTCTTCTCGAAGTCTGCCCAGCCGATGACGTAAAGTCCTACACCGATCACAACGCTGGCTAGCAAGACAATCGTGAAATAGAGTTGAAATTCATTATCCTGGATCAGTTTCCTCCAATTACCACGGATAGCTGTATGTAAAAGTCCGAAATTGGTACCTGCCATAAAAGTAAAAATGATGATGACATATTGGATATAAGCGGAATCCCAATAAGCGATACTATTTTGTTTGGTCGAGAATCCTCCGGTGGCCATCGTGGTGAATGCATGACAGATACCATCGAAGAGATTCATTCCTCCGAATAGGAGCAAAAGGGTTTGCAAAAGTGTCAGGATGGTATAGAGAATCCACATTTGCCGGGCAGAGGAAGTAAAGGTAAACGAAGTTTTATTGTGTGTAGGCCCTGTGACTTCTGCCACGTAAAGATCCCGTCCCTCTATTCCGAGACTCGGTAATATGGCGATAAATAGCATAATAATCCCTAAGCCTCCCAGCCATTGAGTCAGAGAACGCCAAAATAAGGTGGCATGAGGAAGTGCTTCGACATGATTCAGAATAGAAGAGCCAGTCGTGGTGAACCCCGACATGGTTTCAAAAAAGGCATCTGCAAAAGAAGGGATTGTATTTCCGATCATATAAGGAAGACTACCGAAAAGGGAGAAGATGATCCATACCATCGTTACCATGAAATAACCGTCTTTTTTGGCCAGTACCCGATCTTTGATTTTTATCAGTTTAGACAACAGGAAACCGGCACTCATGGTGATCAGGGAGGTATAAAAAAAAGCCGATGCATCGTGTTCACCATAAATTAAAGCAATCAGGACACATAACAATAAGAAGGCACTCTCGATTAGTAACAGCCTTCCCATCAGATTGGCGATAAAACGAAAGTTTATCATCTTCTGAAAAAATTTATTGGAAATATTTAATTACTTTTTTGACAGCATTTTGCAGAGCAAAGATCACTACCGTATCCCCGGCCTGTATCTGCACATCACCTTTAGCTATAATGGTTTCGTCGCCCCGGAATACTCCTCCGACAGTAGCATCGTCCGGGAAGTGAACATCTTGTAAAGAATACTTTGTGATTTTAGACCCAGGCTGAGCTTCCAGTTCGAATACTTCTGCTTCTGAAAAAGTTAAAAATTTCAGATGGCGGACATCGACATTCATGGTGTAACGGTAAATATGGGAGGCTGCAATCAGTTTGGTATTGATTAACGTACCGATTCCGATATTTTCTGCCAGGTCGATGTAATCGATATTTTCCACTTCGGCTACACTTTTCTTGACCCCCATTTTTTTAGCTAAGAGGCAAGACAATATATTGGTTTCTGAAGAACCTGTCAGACTGATAAAAGCATCTACATTTTTAATACCTTCTTCCCTCAGTAAAGTAAGATCTCGTCCGTCCCCGTTAATCACCAGCGTAGATTTTAGTTTGTCGGCCAGTTGGATGCATTTTTCACGGTCTTTCTCGATAATCTTGACATGGTAATTTTTTTCCAGCAGAGAGGCTGTTTTTATACCTATTCTGGAAGCTCCGACAATTACTATATTTTTGATTTCAAATTGTTCTTTACCACATAAGGCGAAAACATTCGAAATAAAAGAAGGTCGGGTGACGATAAAAACCAGATCTCCATATTTCAATTCGTCGTTTCCCCGGGGGATGATGGTATGGTTGTGGCGTTTGATGGCAACGATCCGGAACTGATCGGCTCCATAGATTTCTGCCATTTTGATCAAGGTATGATTGAGGATAAGCGCATTATCCCAAAGTTTTATCCCTAGCAATTGCAGACGTCCGTCCGAAAACTCATGCATCTGCCTGGAACCGATTTGTTTTAGCGAAGCAACGATTTCTTCGGCTGCCAACCGTTCCGGATAGATCAGTGAATCGATACCGATAGAACGCAGGTATTCTGCATTTTCGATTTCCAGATATTCACTGTTATTGACCCGGGCGATCGTTCGTTTAGCTCCTAGTTTTTTGGCCAATATAGCAGAATTGATATTCTGATCTTCTTGAGGATTTACAGCAATATATAAATCACATTTTCCGACTTCTGCATCTTTCAGAGCACCGATTGAAGTACACGAACCGACGATAGAGAGGATATCGATCTGACTTTCCAGATCTTCCAGTTTATCCTGATTTGTATCGATCAGCATAATGTTGTGTTCTTGCCGGCTAAGCATCTTAGCCAAATGTGTACCGACAGCTCCAGCTCCGGCGATAACGATGTTCATTGTTAGTGAAATATTTTGATTTCAATTTATTGGATCGCAAATTTACTGAAAATAATAGATTAAGCCAGTGTTTATGCTAAAACTTTATCGGAGGGAATATCGGAAACTTCCGGTCTCTGCTGTGTTGATGAGAGTGAGATGATGCTGACGGCAAAATTTGTCCCATAAACGAATGTTAAATGCTGTATTGGAACCGTCAAGGACTATTTGTGCAGGATATCGGTGTTCTTCAGGAGAAAATATTTTTTCCGGACTGAGATTATGGGTTACGATTAGTATCTGACCTTTCGTTAGGGGAAGGTTTGAGGCGGAGGCGATTGTCAGAGTGTCTTTTAAAGAACAGAGCTGTCCGGAATGATAGCTGAGTCCGTTACCCAGAAAGCCTTGATGGTCGGGTAATGACCGGAGATTGTTCTGAGCGATATAGGGCTGCGTTTGTGGGAGACTGTCGGAAGTCCGAAGTAAATAAGTATAATATCCCTTATAATTCAGTATGATAGCACTTTTTTGAGGAAGTTGAAATACGATGATTTCCTGGCGATTGGCAAGATAAAAATGGGAGGATATATTCCAGCATAAGAGAATAAAGAGAGTGAACATGGAATATCTTCTCCATTTTTTCCCGGGTTTGGTAAAATAGAGATATAGAAAAATCAAACTGATATAGGACAATAAAACGGTGGGAACAGAGGGATACAAGTGATGCAGGTTGAAACTGTAAGGAGCGAAGATATGCAGAAATCCCATGATTATTTTTTCTGTCACTTCCGGAATCCAAGCCAGGTACTGACTGAGTAGAAAGGGGAGTATCAGACAAAGCATGGCGGCATAGAGCAGAAAAGTAGCTAATGGAACCGCGACCAGGTTGGCTAAGAAGCCGTTCAAATTGATCGTATGGAAATAATAGGCGCTGATAGGAAGAGTCGGCAATTGAGCTGCAATTGTAATACAGCAACAGGCATATATTTTAGCCGGAAAAAGGGGGAGCTTTCCGGCAAATCGATATAAAAAAGGATAAATAGTCAGTATACCGGTATAAGCGCTGTACGATAACAGGAAACTGAGTGAATACAAATTCGAGGGATGAAACGATAAGGTTAGAAAAGCTGCTGCTGCAACAGAGTTCAGAGGGGTATAGGATCGGTTGAAATATTGACCGATATGAATAAAAGAAAGGATCGTTGCAGCCCTGACAACGGATGGGGATAAACCGGTGAGACAAACGTAACACCAAAGAATCGGGAGTACCACAAAAGTAATTTTACGGGAAGGGAAACCGATACTTTTGAAAATAAACAGTATAAATAAGTAAATAGCACCGGTATGCAGACCGGAGACCGATAAAAGATGGACTGTTCCCGTCGAGATAAACAGATTTTGTACCTCGCTGTCGAGGTCGTTTTTATATCCCAGACAGAGAGCGTTTACGAGTTGGCAACAGGTTGAGTCTGAAAATAACCGTTGGGTCTTACTTAGCCATTTCTTGCGAAGGTGATCGAAAACGGTGTATAAATCGTCCGAATGACCGTTTTGCCGGATGGGACTAACCGGTAGTAGATGAAAAAAAACGTTTTTTTGTTTTAAATAGCGGGCATAACTGAATTCACCGGGATTGGCATTCTGTCGGAAAGGGAGTATACGGGCATTGAAATGCAGGGAGTCGCCGGACGTATAAATGGTATCGGTGTAAAAATGACTGAGATAGTAGTTTTGATTGCTCACGGATAAGATCAGATTATGGTGTGGGAGTATTTCATTACACCGGCCATCGATGCGATAGATTTTGTCGGGAAAAGGAGTAAAAAGAGGCGGAGCAGAAATAACGAATCCGTAATTTAGGACCGTTACAATTAAAAATAGTTCTTTCCAGCCGGGAGACAATTGAAAAATGAAACTTAGTAAAACAAGAAACAGGCCGATGAAGAAACAGTAAATAGCCGCTATCAACGGCATATCGATAAGAATACCTCCGATAAGAGCCGCTAACAGATAGATAAAAGGATACTTATAATTGAAAGTTACACCTGCATAAAATAATTGAAAATTTTTCTTGTATAAATTACGGAAAAATTTTCAATTATCCAATATTTTGAGCGGTTTATTTGGGAAGAATTACCCGATAAGCAGGTTTGAATTTTCCGGTACTGATATTATTCAGCTTATTTTTCAGAATTCTCTTTTTTAAAGCAGACAGATGATCTGTAAACAGAATACCTTCCAGGTGATCATATTCGTGTTGGATGATCCAGGCTTTAATACCGCAAAACTCCTCTTCGTGTTCTTGTCCTTGCTCGTCCATATAGCTGATTCGTATACAGTCGGGTCGTTTGACGTCTTCGTGGATGCCGGGGATACTGATACATCCTTCGTTGCGGCTGATTTCATCTCCCCAACGTTCGAGGATATGCGCATTGATAAAGGCTTTTCTGAAACCTTTACAATCAGGATCCATTTCTTCGAAAGCATTTGCATCGACAACGAATATACGGATATTTCGTCCGACTTGCGGAGCTGCCAGGCCGACTCCGTCTGCTTCGTCCATCGTTTGAAAAAGATCCCGGATGAATTTATCCAGTTCGGGGTATTCGGGGGTGATATCTTCTGAAATTTTACGTAAGATCGGGTGTCCGTAGACTACTATAGGTAAAAACATATATGTAAAGCTTTTAAATTTTTAAATTCCGTTGTTGTTCCATGTAAGAAGTCAGGATAATGGTTGCACTCATCGTGTCGATTAAAGCTTTATCCTGACGTGTCTTTTTTTTGGCACCTCCTTCTAAGAGGGCTTTATGAGCCAGAACAGAAGTAAAGCGTTCGTCATACATGACTATGGGGATATGCGGGAATCTGCGTTTCAAACCACTCAGGAAAGGCTTGATATAGGTCATACTTTCCGAGTCGCTGTTATCCATCTGTTTGGGGTGACCGACAACAAAAAGATCTACTTTTTCATGGGATAAATATGCTTCCAGAAATCGGAATATCTCTTGAGATAAAACGGTTTGCAAGCCTGTTGCTATAATTCCGCAAGGATCGCTCACTGCTAAACCGACTCTTTTTTTCCCGTAATCGATGGCCAGTATTCTTCCCACGTTCCTATTTATTTAGGATAACAAAGATATCTTCGTTTTTATTTTTCATAAGGTATTGTTCTCTGGCAAATTTCTCGAGATTATCTTTATTACTCAATAATTCCTTCATTTTCCGGTTATCTTCTTCTATCTTATTCTGGTAGTAAGCTTTTTCTTTTTTCAAAGTAGCGATTTTTCCTCGCAATTGCATTTTACCTACCAGGCTGTTCCGGTCAAAAAAAGCAAGCCACACCAAAAAAATAAGCAGGGTAATGGTATATTTGTTCATTAATCTGCTCACCCAAACGCTGTTACTCGTATTTTTATCCTTTTCTTGCATAGTTTTGCAAAGATAAGAAAAAACGATCAAAGTTCCGATTTTGCGCCGCATAATTATAAAAATCCACGGAATAATTATACCTGTTGTTGATTATCAAACGTTTGCAGTTGCTGAAAATCGTCATTTTGCTATTTTTCGAACAGCTTATTTTCCTAAATTTGTAGAGGAGGATGTGCTCCTGAAAGTAAAGAATATGAATCTGTCGTCTGGTTTTAGTTAAGAAATAAAATGAGAACGATGAAATTAGAAACAATTTAAAAGGAAATATATGGAAGAAAAGAAATTAGCTGTGATTGCTTTGGGGGGAAATGCCATACTGAGAGGCAATCAGAAAGGTACTGTCGAAGAACAGAACCAAAATATCCGGGAGACTTTGGAGAATCTGATTTATCTGGTTCGTGAAGGGTATAATCTGATTATTACTCACGGAAACGGTCCTCAGGTAGGAAATATCCTGATGAGTGACGATGCCGGAGTAAAAATGTATGGGTTACCTCCCATGACATTAGATATGTGTGTGGCTTATTCACAAGGTGAGATCGGCTATATGATCGAGAGAAATTTGCGGAATATACTCCGGGAACACGGACTTACCCGGCATGTTGTTTCTATGATTTCTCAGGTCGTTGTCGACGAGCACGATCCGGCATTACAGAATCCGACTAAACGGGTTGGTAGAATTTATACCCGCGAAGAAGCAGATAAATTGGCTGCAGAACATGGATGGATTTTTAAAGAAGAGATTAAAGTAGAAGGAGGGTGGAGAAGAGTAGTACCGTCTCCTGCCCCTATCGATTTTAAAAATGCTGCTTTGGTGGAACGGATGGCTCGTTCGGGAAGTATTGTGATCACCGGTGGAGGTGGCGGTATCCCTGTATATGTGGATGGGGAAGGAATGTTGCAGCCGCTCGAAGGAGTGATCGATAAGGATTTGGCTTCGGCAATGATCGGAGCAAGGGTGAAAGCCGATGAGTTGTATATTCTGACCGATGTCCCTTATATTTATAAAGATTTCCGTAAACCGACCCAAGAGGTTTTGGAGTTCCTCGATTATGCCGATGCGATGAAATATCTGGAAGCCGGGACTTTCGGAGAAGGAAGTATGGCACCGAAGATCCGGGCTTGTCTTTCTTTTGTCGAGAAAGGTGGACAGAAAGCGGTAATCACCGAAGCTACCAAGCTGGAAGACCGTCGTTACGGTTCTAAAATTACCATGCATTACGATTAAGAATAGGTGTACGAAATTAGTGTTAGAATTAGTTTATTTTTTATACTTTTGTCCATTACCAGGATTTTGGAATCTGAAATTTACAATTTAAAATAAAGAAGATTATGGCTTTTAATTTAAGAAACAGGAATTTTCTGAAGTTGTTGGACTTCACCCCCGCAGAGATTAAATACATGTTGGATCTGGCTACCGATCTGAAAAGAGCAAAATATGCCGGAACTGAACAGCCCCGTTTGAAAGGTAAAAATATCGCTTTAATATTTGAAAAGACTTCAACCCGTACCCGTTGTGCTTTTGAAGTGGCTGCCTATGATCAGGGTGCTCATGCCACCTATCTGGGCCCTACCGGATCGCAGATCGGTGTGAAAGAATCGATGAAAGATACGGCCCGTGTACTCGGGAGAATGTACGATGGTATCGAATATCGTGGATTTGCTCAGGATGTTGTTGAAGAATTGGCTAAATATGCCGGTGTACCTGTTTGGAACGGTTTGACCAATGAATTCCATCCGACTCAGATCCTGGCTGACTTCCTGACTATGTCGGAACATACCGATAAACCCCTGAACAAAGTAACTTTTGCTTATTTGGGAGATGCTCGTTTCAATATGGGTAATTCTTTGATGGTCGGTGGTGCTAAAATGGGTATGGATGTTCGGATTGTTGCACCTAAAGCTTTACAACCGGCTGCCGAATTGATCGCTACTTGCCAGGAGATTGCAAAGGAAACGGGTGCAACGGTGACTGTAACCGATGATGTAGAAGCCGGAGTGAAAGGATGTGATTTCTTATATACCGATGTATGGGTATCTATGGGAGAACCTGCCGAAGTATGGGCAGAACGGATTAAATTGTTGATGCCTTATCAGGTGAATGCAAAAGTGATGGAAATGACAGGAAATAAGAATTGTAAATTTATGCACTGTCTGCCCGCTTACCATAATCTGGAAACTCAGGTAGGTCGTGATGTACATAAACAATTCGGCCTGAACGGTATCGAAGTGACAGAAGAGGTATTCGAATCTCCGAATTCTATCGTATTCGATGAAGCTGAAAACCGTATGCATACGATTAAAGCTGTGATGGTTGCCACTCTGGGTGACTAAAATGAGTTCTCGGCAAAAGAAACGTGTCAGGTTTTCCCTGGCACGTTTTTTTGTTTTCAGTAACCGAAGGTTAACTTATTTTATTTGTCCTGCTATTTCTTTTTGGAATTTATAGATAGCAAAAGTATTGACAGGAATGGTTTGCTGCAGCGTTTTGCCGGAAAATTGAATCGGAAATTCGTCCGGTTGGATCAAATTGGGCTGCTCCAGGGGGGGGCTAGTCTCGGTTCATTGGACCGGAATTGGATGCAAGTCCCGTTTGTCAGTCTTACCTGGGGGGGCAATCCGTCGAAATTGAATGTCAGCTTCTGAGGTTACCCGGAAGTATTGACTACCTTCACAATAATTTCCCGGGTATCGTTATCCTAAACTGCGCTGGCAAAGAGGCTGTCCTGATCGTCATTGCCGGCAACAGGCTTTTGATTCATCGTTAGGGGGAGTACCTGACTACCTTTATTTCTCGAAAATAGTTGTTGTACATAATAACTACTAGTGCGTACGGCATGTAGATTGTCGAACCAAATCATATCCGGTCGCCATTGCCATCCCTCTGTGCGGGCAAAGAGAGGTGCATAAGTGGCCATGTGGATTACGTCGGCGTTTCATTCCATTCCCGTCATAAAGGCTGTTTCCAAAAGTGCTGCATTGAAATGATTCCATTTTTTCCCCTGACCATGACAAGCATACTCTCCTGCTAAAACTTTAGGACCTTTACGGTCATATCGATCATACCGGTTACCTTGGGATAAAAACCAGCTTTCCGGTCTGTAAAAATATTCGTTGACCAGGTCTACTTGTAGGCGTTTTATTTCCGGCCATAGATAGTCGAATTGATCTCCTTAGGAATTCGGACCCGAACTGCCGATAATCTGAATTTCCGGATAGGTATTCCGGATGGTCCATTTCTGCCCGTATTTTGCCCCAGGTTGTACTCGGAGTATTGTTAGCGAACTCGATCAATTCCAAAGCATCCTGAATATAAGGAGCGAGATCGTCGGGAGCTATGTGAGCAGAAGCATCGTTATTCTGGAACTGGCAAGCCGGGCCATAGCTTAAAACCGGAAGTGGTGTCGCTCCGATTTCTTCGGCTAATTGGAAAAACTCAAAAAATCTCAAACCGTAACTTTGGTAATTTACAGCTTCTTTCCCGTCAGGTATACGTGCCCAGACGCTGAGGCGGTATTGTTCTCCTTTTTTTACACCGGTACCGAAATAACCTTCATTTTCCAGGCTTGTCCATTTATGGGGATAACCGGAGGGAGAGAGGCGAACATAATGAGGGTTGTATTCGAACGGACCGTCATTCTTTACTTCTAGCTTTCCGAATGTTTGCCAGCCCATCAAAGATTAAGGGAATTCGAAAGAGCGGTTTTTGATTAATTCTGCATACAATCCTCCGTCTGCACCATAATTGATGTCTTCAAAAAAGAGACCGTACATGGTTGGCTGAATGGGAGCTCCCGGTTTGTAGGTAGAAATGTTCATTTCCTGGATTTGACTTTGTACCAATAGGTGGGCGGACAAAAATAAGCCTGTAAATAATCTGTTGAGTTTTATCATTGTTAGGTAAATTTTGAATTTTATGTAATAATACATTCAAAAATTTATTTTTTTTAGGTAGAAAAATACTTGTAAAAGGTCGGTGTATAGCTAAACATTGCAAAAATGTAATTTTAACGCTTATATTTGTTGTGCTGAGGGAGAAGGGATAATCAGCATAATTTTAAATCGATGAATTGGGTGAAACGTATAATTTTAGGTATATTGCAGACATAAATGTAAGACAATAACCTTTGAAATTGACTTGAGCAAAAGCAAGGGAGTGGATAATTTTTTAGAAAGATGAAGAACGTTTGTATTTTTTTGCTTATGGTATGCAGTCTATACGCTTGCAAAGAGGGATGCGGAAACAAGGAAGTGAATGCAGATTTGACGATATCTTTTCCCCCTTCTGTTAACACACCTATCCTGGAATATATCGATACTGTAAAATACTTGAAATTGGAAGATAAAGACGAAGCTTTACTGGCTTATGTAAATAAAATGGTTTGCAGGGAAGATAAGATCTATCTGGGGGATTTTTCCAATCACAAAATAGTTGTCTATGATACAATAGGAAGGTTTCAGTATGTGATCGACCGGCAGGGGCGTGGCAGTGGAGAATATCTTCAGATCAAAAGTTTTGCCGTCGACGACTCCTGTCTTTATGTGTTAGATACTTTTCTGCCCGGTCTTCATGTTTTTGACAACCGGACAGGGGCCTATGTTGCCAAGAAAAAAATGGCTTTTATTGCTTGGGATTTCGAGACTTTGAGTCGGGGACGGATGATTTTTACTTTTTGTTTTTTCAAAGATGGGCATTTACCCCCCTCTCAACCTTCTTATCGTCTTTTGATTACGGACAACGATCTGAATATTATTCAACGCCTGTTGCCTTTTGAGGAAGAAGGCGATCCTATAGGAAAAGAGGTCTATTTTACTTCAAACGACCGGGAAGTGGTTTTTAATTGGTGTATGAACGATTCGTTCGTTATACTGGATAAAGCAAATCCGGATAGTCTGAGAAGAATCCGGATCGATTTCGGTGTGAATCAGATTCCGGAATCTTACCGCGGGGACTATGACTTGATAATCGGAGGTTCTTGTAACTATATATACGAAACTCCGGTTGTTGACGGAGACTATATCGCAATGGAAGTAAGGAAAAAAGATTTGGACGAATGTTATCTTTTTCATGTACCGTCCGGGCAGTTGCTTGCAAATCCTTCCGAAGTTTCCTCTCCTTATATGGCTTTCCCGGATTGCTGTGATACTCAGGGACATTTTATCGAAGCGATCGTCAATAAAGAGTTTTACGACGAGCACGTCGAATCCGGTTTTCCCCGGGCTGATGCAGAGTTCGAAAAACATTTGGAGGATGGGATGGCTTTGTTAATTTATAAAATGAAAAAGTAACTCGGGGTGCTAGAAATACTCCGCGGTTAAGCTTAAAAATATTAAACTGTCATCGAGACTTTAGGGTAATCCTTTATAACCATAGTGTCCATGCGTTTACAGATTTTGCGGGTAGGTATACCGTTTGTTTGTCTCCGGTACGAGGATATATTTTCGACATCATTTTATTTGTTTTTTAATAGTGTTTCTTTTCAGATAGACGATGGATTGTAAGGCCAATAAAATTACAAAAAGATATTCAGCCGTTAAGTATAGCGTTAGTGTGGTATTTGTACTGTTATTTAATCCATACAGATAAATTAAGTATATGCCTGTTGCGATGGCCTGAAATATAAAAGTGATCTTTGTTTTTCCGGTACCACCGACTGCATTGAGGTAAACATAACCGGGTAAAGCAAATGAATAATTCAGCAATGTGACAACCAAAGGTGCAACAGCCGATTGTATCAATGATTCATCGGTTGTATAGATTCCGATAATCGATCGGTGGCAGATCAGGACAATGCCAATCAAGGGGATACCGATGGAATACCCCAATTTTAGAATTTTTCGGCAGATAGGGAAGAGATTTGCTTTTTCTCCTGCTCCTATGGAATTACTGACTAATGCTCCGGTGGTGACAGCGAAGGAATTAACGATGACAAAAAATAGAGCGGAGACACTTCTGGTGATATTAGAAACAGCTAATTCGGTTTTACCTAAATGTTCGATACCTACAAAAAACAGGAACCAGGGGGCTACACTGATAAAAGCATGAGACATGCTCCATACCGATAATTTGAGTACTGCGATGAGTAATTGTCCATCATAGACTGTCCGTAAACCATATTTTATTTTGTCTGTTTTTATCCACATATAGATGCATAAGGTAATGAAAGACCCTCCTTCTGCCAGTGAAGAGGCGATAGCCGCTCCGGATATGCCTAAATGCTGCATGAATATCAGGAAGTAGTTGAGAGGAATATTGATCCCTATTGCAACGATAGCTGCTCCTGATAGAGCCCGGGTATACGTTATGCCGACAAGGAAGGAACGTATAGCTAAAAAAGGAAATGAAAACAATAATCCCAGGCTACGCCAATCCAGATATCGGATAATTGCCTGGTAAATTTCGGGAGAATTGATCGATCTTTTGAAAATGACTGGCGAAACGATATGTACCGTTAGGTAAAGAAAGAGGGCTAGTCCCATTAGAAACAATAACCCTTGAAAAAATATTTTGCCTGTTTCTTGGTAATCTTGTTCTCCGTTTTTTCGGGCAATCATCACTTGCAATCCGATACTGAATCCGAACCCAAGCATATAAACGGCCAGATAATAAATTCCGGCAATGGCAGAAGCTCCTAATTCTATTTCTCCGACATGGCCTAAAAAGACTGCATCTGTAATATTGATCAGCTGTTCCATTAAAATGCTCATCATCACCGGAAAGTTGATGAGCCAGATTTGTTTATAGGTATAATTCATCGCTCAACTGTAAATAGTGCGGTCTGACTTGCTGTACACAAGCAGTTGCCTCAGTTCGTAAATTCATAAATAAAAGGATATAAAACTCAGGACAAATTTTTGGAAATATTTGTCTGATAGCTGAATAGCTTTATCATGTGGAGCTATTCGTCGAGCGTAGCTATATACAGAGTTTCATTGGAAGTGAATACTTTTTGTTAAGCGATTGCAGGACAAAAGTATAGAAAATAATTCTGTTTCGATGATCGTGTTTCCAACTTTTTTAGAATCAAGATTGTTTTATTAAAAATGAATAGATTTGCAAAGATGGAAAAACAAGGAAAATACACACTTTTTGAAACACTATCTGCACTATCTGGGAACTACCGGATTCGGGTACTTTCGCTTGGGTGAGTGGAAAAAGAAAAAGTCCCAAAGTATTAAACCTCAGGACTTTTCTTGTTTTTCCTCTTTATCAAGCGGTGCGGACGGGACTCGAACCCGCGACCCCAGGCGTGACAGGCCTGTATTCTAACCAGCTGAACTACCGCACCAAAATTATTTTCATCATTTCAAAAAAGCGGTGCGGACGGGACTCGAACCCGCGACCCCAGGCGTGACAGGCCTGTATTCTAACCAGCTGAACTACCGCACCTTTTTTCATTTATGCATCAAACAACCACTGTTGTTCTCAATTGCGAGTGCAAATGTAGGACGTTTTTTTGAATCTGCAAATATTTTATCAAAAAAAGAGAAGAAATTTTGTAGAAATTATTTTGTAGCTGTAATAAGAAATTCAGAATGAGAAGGTTGAAGAGAACAATGAGAGATGGAAAATAAATCTTGGGAAAAAATGTGCTTTTTTGACTTTTTCATTAACTTTGGCCTTAGTTAAAACAAATAATAAACTGGATTTGTTTTCAGGTTAGTCCGGTGACAGACTAATGTGTAAATATTTAAAATTATTAAATCTAAATCATTAATAATGAACGTACCAGCAGAATTAAAGTACACCAAAGAACACGAATGGATTCGTGTAGAAGGTGAGGAAGCAGTTGTAGGAATCACAGACTATGCTCAAAGTCAATTGGGCGATATCGTTTTCGTTGAATGTGAAACAGTCGGAGATGCATTGGAAGCAGGTGAAACTTTCGGTACCATCGAGGCTGTGAAAACTGTTTCTGATCTTTATTTACCGGTGGCAGGTGAAGTGCTCGAATTTAATGAAGAGCTCGAAGGTGAACCTGAATTAGTGAATAAGGATCCGTATGGAAAAGGATGGATTGTAAAAATTAAAATCAGTGATGAGACTGAACTGGATGGGCTGTTGAATGCTGATGCATACAAAGCGATAATTTAAGTCCTTGGAATGAGATAATTAAGGCTGTATTACGTGTAAGTAATACAGCTTTTTTATGTATATTAGGCGGACTAACTGATTTTTTATAATTTTGAATTTCTATTGAAATGAAATCTAAAATTTAAAGATATGACTTTGATAAAATCAATTTCGGGTATCCGGGGAACTGTCGGTGGTTGTCCCGGAGATAATCTTACCCCGCTGGATATCGTGAAGTTTGTTTCTGCCTATGCAACCTGGCTGAAGACAGGTGCCGGGAAAAAAAAGGCTAAAATAGTTCTGGGTAGGGATGCCCGGGTGTCGGGCGATATGTATGCCAAATTGGTGGCTGCAACATTGACGGGTTTGGGACACGATGTGGTCAATATCGGTTTAGCCACGACGCCGACAACAGAGATTGCTGTGACTGCTGAGAAAGCGGATGGAGGTATCATTCTGACAGCCAGTCATAATCCAAAGCAATGGAATGCGCTGAAATTATTGAATAGCCGGGGAGAATTTTTATCGGCAGCCGATGGGGAACAAGTCTTGAAATTGGCGGCAAAAGAAGAGTTCGAGTATGCTGAGGTGGATGAGTTGGGTACTGTTGTAGAAAAGGATTATACCCCATATCATATCAATCAGGTGCTGGCGTTAAAATTAGTGAATCGGGATGCGATAGCTCAGGCTGATCTTAAAATTGTCGTGGATGCGGTAAATTCGGTAGGAGGTGTTGTCATTCCGGCTTTATTGCGGGCCTTGGGGGTAAAAGAGATCATTGAATTGAACTGTGAGCCTACCGGACATTTTGCTCATAATCCGGAACCGATTCCTGAAAACCTGACTCAGATTGCTGCTAAAATGAAAGAATCCCGTGCAGACCTGGGAATCGTGGTCGATCCGGATGTCGATCGGCTGGCTTTGATCTCCGAGAACGGTGAAATGTTCGGTGAAGAGTATACCTTAGTGGCAGTAGCTGATTACGTATTGAAACACACCCCAGGGAATACCGTGTCTAATTTATCTTCCTCCAGGGCTTTGAAAGATGTGACAGAAGCTTACGGACAACAATATCATGCTGCGGCAGTGGGAGAAGTGAATGTGGTTGCCGAGATGAAACGAACGCATTCGGTGATCGGTGGAGAAGGGAATGGTGGTGTGATCTACCCGGAAAGTCATTACGGGCGGGATGCTTTGGTCGGAGTTGGATTATTCTTGTCCCATTACGTTGCCCAGAGTAAGAAGATGACCGAATTGAAAAGTACCTATCCGCCATATTTTATCTCGAAGAATAAGATGACCCTTTCCCCCGATATGGATGTAGATAAAATTCTGGAAGGGCTGAAAGAGAGATATGCCACAGAAAAAGTGACAGATATCGACGGGGTAAAAATCGATTTTGCACAAGGATGGGTGCATTTACGGAAATCGAATACTGAACCGATCATCCGTATTTACTCGGAAGCTAAAGACGAGGCTGCTGCCAATCAATTGGCAGAGGAAGTGATTGCCGCAGCTAAAAGTACGTTTTAGAGCGTGAGAAATTGAACTGTAAGCAGTGACCGTAAGGCTTATTTATCGTTTTCCGGATAAACCGGAAAACGATAGGCTGTATATTATTCGACATATAATACCAAGCCTTTCAGGTATTCGCCTTCCGGGTGGTATATGCTTACCGGATGATCTGCCGGTTGGGTTAACTGGTGGAGGATACGTACTTTCCTTCCTGTGTTGGCTGCTGCTGTGAATACGGTCTGACGGAACAGTTCCTTAGTCATGACTTGTGAGCAGGAGAAGGTGAAAATGATCCCACCGGGTTTGACTACTTCAATGCCTTTCCGGTTCAGTTTTTTATATCCCTGGATGGCATTGTTGAGTACATTCTGATGTTTCGCGAATGCCGGAGGGTCTAGAATGATCAAGTCGTATTTATTGTGAGATTGTTCCAGAAATCTGAAAGCTTCTTCTGCAAATGCTTCATGCCGCCTGTCTCCGGGAAAATTGAGTGCTACGTTTTGTTTGGCCAATTCGATCGCCCGGGTGGAGACATCTACGGAATGTACTGATCGGGCTCCTCCCCGCATGGCATAAAAAGAGAAACCTCCGGTGTAACAAAACATGTTTAAGACCTGTTTATTACCGGCATATTTTTCGAGCAGATGTCGGTTTTCCCGTTGGTCGATAAAAAAACCGGTTTTCTGGCCTTCTAACCAGTCGACATTGAATTTTAACCCATTTTCCTGTGCTATAAAATGATCCGCTTTCCCGTATAAGTAACCGTTATGTGGATCGATCGCCGCTTTGTAGGGAAGGGTAGATTCCGATTTATCGTAAATGGCGGTTAATCTGTCTCCTAAAGTTTCAAGTAGGGCCCGGGTGATATTTTCCCGTTCCAGGTACATACCTACGGAGTGGAATTGAACGACAGCAACACCGGCATAATAATCGGCGACTAATCCGGGAAGATTGTCGCCTTCTCCATGGATCAACCGGAAAGTATCGTTGTCTGCTCTGTCGGTCAAACCGATAGCTCGGCGCATGTGATAGGCTGCTGTAATTCGTTGTAGCCAAAAAGAATAACCGATTTCTTCATCTTCAAAAGTGAGAATTCGGACTGCGATAGAACCGATCTGGTAATGCCCTGTCGCCAGATATTGATTGTCCGAACTATAGACTCTGACCAGGTCTCCTTCCTGTAATTTCCCCTCTGTTTTGGCGATTGCCCCTGAGAATATCCAAGGATGATAACGAAATACCGAACGGTCTTTTCCTGGTTTTAGTATGATTTTATTCATGAGATGAAGCATAACTGATTACTGGACTGCAAAAATAGATAAAAAACTTTGATCTGTTTCTTTAAAAGTCGATATTATAACCCTAAAACGAACGATTGCGTAATACACAAAGAATATTTGAGAGATAGTTTCTTGTTTTTGTTGGAAAAGTTCTTAAAAATTCATAAATTGCGAATATTGTCGGGGTATGTAATTTTGAGCTGAAGTGCCCCCTAAGAAGTTTAATACGATAAATACAAATAGATGAGACTTAAAGTATTGGGTTCTGCTGAAGATGCTTTGCGTGCAATGACAGAACAATTGATAGAAAAAATGAATATGCGGGGAATCTCTCCGTTCCATTTAGCATTGTCGGGTGCCGGTACGGCCCAACAAATATTCGGGCTTTGGATTCGGGAATACCGGGAGAAAATAAAATGGGAGCAATTGAGGTTTTATTGGGTGGATGAGCGATGTGTTTCTCCTGATGATGAGGAGAGTAATTTCAAACATGCGGATGAATTATTATTCCGGCCTTTGGATATTCCACATGCCCATGTCCATCGTATTCATGGCGAACGGGAGCCTGAAGTAGAGGCCGAACATTATTCGGAATTGGTGAAATGGGAACTACCCGGATATGCCTCTTGTCCTCGTTTTGACGCAATCATTCTGGGAATTGGAGAGGATGGACATACTGCTTCTATTTTTCCTTCAACGCCGGAATTACTAACGGCAAAATGTTGCTATAAAGTATCCCAACATCCGGAAAGTGGACAGAAAAGAATTACAATGACAGGTAGTTTGATATTGAATGCGAAACTACTTCTTATCCCTGTATTGGGAAATGCAAAGACAAGCATTTTACAAAGAGTGATCAATGCAGAAGAAAATTCGGTCCTCCCTGCGGCTTATATTATCAATCATGCGCCGGAAGCGATGATCTTTACAGATTTGCAAGTAAGTCTGGAGTAAAAAAAGCATTTTGTATTCTGAAAGTCATATACCTCGGGTCAGGATACCGATGGGGTGGAGATATTGATATCTTCAAAACGATAGACTATCGTATGTATTTATCTGCCGGAGGTATATGTGCTGACTTTTAAAAGAATACAAAATGCTCTTTTATTTAACATTCAAGCATTTCTTTGGCTTTTTCCAGGATCGTAGTATCGTCTAATTTTACTATGCCCCCATTCGGACCTTGCTCGATATGTAAACCGACAGCCTTGCCCTCATCATAATGGTCTCCACCGAAATAATTACGTACTGTTTCTACGTCGAGTCCCAGTTCGTCCGCAATTTTTTGCATACTCCCTGAGGGCAACATGTCTTTGATTTGTCTCAACTCATTGAAGGTAATCATTGTAGTCATATCTCAAAAGTTTTATGGTTTATCAGTGGAATAAATATAGGACTAAATCTCTGAATAAACAAGTAAAACGTTTGCGAATTTCACATAAAAAAATTAATAAAATCAATTATTTGTGTAATCTATTGATATTAAGTGTATTTCTGTAATACTCAGAATGTCTGTGAAAATTGTTTCCTTACCGGATAACTTTTTGTACTTTTGTAGAGAAAAAACAGGATCGGTCGGATCTTATCCGACCGATGAATTGAATTTCTAATGCATTGTATACATGACTTTTAATGAATTGAATATTAGCAAACAGATCTTGATGGCTTTGGAAGATGCCGGATTTGAACAACCGACACCGATTCAGGAACGGGCTTTCCCTGTCATTCGTTCCGGAAAGGATGTGATTGGAATAGCCCAGACGGGGACCGGTAAAACTTTGGCTTATCTGATTCCTTTGCTGATGAAACTTCATTATGCGCAGGGAAATTACCCACGTGCATTAGTGATTGTACCTACCCGTGAGTTAGTGGTGCAGGTATGTGAGAGTGTAGAGTTGCTGACGGAGTATATGGATATCCGTTGTGTCGGCATTTACGGAGGAACGAATATCCGGACACAGCAAGCTGCGGTATACGAGGGAGTCGATTTGTTGGTAACGACTCCGGGACGTTTTATGGATATTTATATGAATGGCATTATCCGTACCCCTCAGATTAAGACTGTGGTTGTCGATGAGGCTGACCGATTGATGGATATGGGGTTTATGCCTCAGCTCAGAAGTATTCTTGAGGTAGTACCCGAGAAGCATCAGACTTTACTGTTTTCCGCGACCTTTTCAACTACAATTGCTGAATTGGCAGCAGAATTTTTGGCTCCGGAACCGGTCCGGATAGAGACAGGTAACCCGACGACTCCGGTAGAATTGGTTACCCAGCTGCGCTATGATCTTCCTAATATTCAGACTAAAATCAACTTATTGAAGTTACTTCTCACGGATAAAGAAGAATTTCGCAGGGTCATGATATTTACCGAAACAAAGAAAAATGCCGATCGGATTGTGGAGAGACTGGGCGACCACTGGAAGGGGGAACTGAGTGTACTGCATTCGAATAAGGCCCAGAATTCCCGATTGAATGCTTTGAAAGCATTTAAAGAAGGAAAGACTCGGATCATGGTTTCTTCAGATGTTGCGGCACGTGGAATCGATGTGCAGGATGTCAGCCATGTCATCAATTTCGATATACCTTCTATTCCTGAGGAGTATATCCACCGCATCGGACGTACTGCCCGTGCCGGAAAGGAAGGAACGGCTATCAGCTTCGTGACAGAAAAAGAAGAGCCGAAATTCGAAGAAATCGAAAAGCTGATCGGGCAGCAGGTCGAATGGGCTGCCTTACCGGAAAATCTGGTGATCTCAGATGTCTTACTTGACGACGAAAAAGTACAGACTTCGAATATTGTCTATCAAAAAGGTAAACCGAAAGGTGGTGGAGCTTTCCATGCCAAATCAGCCAAAAATAGTAAAACGCCCCAAAAAGTACGTAAAGACCGAACCAAAGAGGGAAGACGGAAAAAGTAGGAAAGGCTGAAAGCAATAAAGCTAAATGCTATAGGCTAAAAGCTGAAAAAATAATTTTAACTTTGCGTCATAGCCTCTAGTCTTTAGCTTCTAGCCTCTAGCCTTTAGCCTCTAGTTTTATCACTTTTATTGTATTTCTGCCTTGACGATTTTTGAAATCTGATCTCCTTTCAGGTCCGACGAAATATAATGCTCTAAAATTTTTCGGGCCAGATCGCTGGCTGTTGCTTGGGGAGGACAGGAGGTGGCTGCACTATTGATCAGCGTAATGATATTATCCTTGAAATTGACCGTGACCTCCCAGGCATTTTCGCTTAAATAAAGCTGCTGGGAAAGATTATATTCAAATTCTTTCCGAATTTCGTTGATCAGTAATAATTGATATTCCTGATAAGGAAGAGAGGGAGAAAGGGTACGGGGGATAAACGAATCCGGCTTTATTCTTTCAATAAATAGAATAATCCTTTCATAAGCTAATAATTTCAGATTAAATAGCGTTTGTGAAGTAGACGACGTATTCGCTTGCTTTTCCTGAGTAGTTTGCTGTACCTGTTTATTTACCAGAATTTCTAGTAAAGCAACAGCCTTCCTGACCAAGGGATACAGTAAAATAACAAATAAGACAAGGGGAATCAAAAAGTAAGTGGTGATGTTCATCGTCTTTATTTTTTGCAAATATAAAAGATATAGCTTGTTTTTAAAAATTTCTTATCGGCTGTTTTGAAAATAACTATTGAAGTAGTTGTATAATTATTTTTATAGTTGTGCGTTTGTGTAACGATACTTGGATGGGATAACTAAAAATGAGTGAATAATGAATAAAATGGAGGAATTAACGAAGGCAGAATTGCAAATCATACAAATCCTTTGGAATATCGGTAAGACTTATTAATATTATCCTTTGGTCAATCGGGAGGATTATATGGAACGGTATATGAATAGTGTGGTCAATAATTTTTTTAGTGGTTCGGTGAAAGTTGTAGTATCTTTTTTGTTCAAAACTTGTCATTTCTAAATTATTTTATATTTTTGCAATCGTATGCAGCGCAGTGGAAACATATTGCCTTTAAACCGGCTTTTTCTGAATATCAAAAAGCGCGATGAGTTTAATTTCTGAAACTCATTTATTCTTGTTGTTCTATATTTTCTGTTTAAAAGGTCCTGAGGTGAGGATGTCTGTAAAGAGTTATAGATAACTTTCCGGTTTTGTTTTGTTATTTTTTGTTTAAAACTTAATTTATATTGTTATGGAATTACCATTTTCAGAATCATTTCGGATTAAGATGGTGGAAACCATCCGTAAAAGTACACGTGAAGAACGTGAACAATGGATTAAAGAGGCTAAATACAATCTTTTTAACCTGAAAAGCGACCAGGTATTCATCGATCTGCTGACCGATTCGGGTACCGGGGCTATGAGCGATAAACAATGGGCTGAGCTGATGTTGGGAGATGAAAGCTATGCCGGAGCCCGTTCTTATTATAAGATGAAGAATGCTATCAAGGAAATTCTGGGATTCGATTATTTCTTACCGACTCACCAGGGACGTGCTGCGGAGAATGTTTTATATTCTACCATTATCAAAGAAGGAGATGTGTTGCCGGGCAATTCCCATTTCGATACTACGAAAGGACATATTGAATTCCGGAAAGCTTTGGCTATCGATTGTACTATCGACGAAGCAGCTGATACGCAGTTGGAAATTCCGTTTAAAGGCAACATGGATCCTACCAAGCTGGAGGAAGTATTGAAAAAATATCCCAAAGAAAAGATCCCTGCAGTCGTATTGACCGTTACGAATAATACCGCCGGAGGTCAGCCCGTATCTATGCAGAATATTCGGGAAGTATCTGCCCTTTGTAAAAAGTACGGAGTGAACCTGCAGATCGATTCTGCCCGTTTTGCAGAGAATGCTTATTTCATTAAAACAAGGGAAAAAGGGTATGAAAACAAATCCATCAAAGAGATTGTAAAAGAAATGTTCTCTTATGCCGATATCATGACCATGTCTTCGAAAAAAGATGCGATTGTGAATATGGGTGGATTTGTAGCATTCAAAAGCGAAGAGTTGTGGAAAAAATGCCAGATGTTCTGTATCATGAACGAGGGTTTTATTACCTATGGCGGAATGTCGGGCCGGGATATGAATGCTTTGGCACAGGGATTGGATGAAGGTACTGAATTCGAATACCTCGAAACCCGGATTAAACAGGTGGAATATTTGGGGGCGAAATTGGATGAATACGGAATACCTTATCAGCGTCCTGCCGGTGGACATGCGATTTTTGTGGATGCCAAGAAAGTACTTACTCATGTACCTAAAGAAGAATTTATCGCTCAGACATTGGGAGTAGAGTTGTATCTTGAAGCCGGAATCCGTGGTGTGGAGATCGGTTCGATATTGGCCGACCGGGATCCGGTAACCCGCGAAAACCGTTATCCCCGCCTGGAATTATTAAGGCTGGCTATTCCGCGCCGTACTTATACCAATAATCATATGGATGTAATAGCTGCTGCACTGAAAAATGTATATGATCGCCGCGAATCCATTACCCGTGGTTATGTAATTACGAAAGAATTTCCGATCATGCGCCACTTTACTGTCGAATTGGAAAAGGCAAAATAATTAGATTAACAACGATCGTAAAAAGGCGCCCCGCAAGGCGCCTTTTATTTTACCGGCTTTAAGTGTAAAGCCGTAATTTATAAACTTCCGGTCAATAACTGATGAATCCACTTCTGAAGATTCCGGATTGTGAGGTGGGAACAAGAGTTCCGGAGAAAGTCAGGTTATTACCGTTCATCATCGGGTAAACCGTTGCATTGGCATAGTTACTGCCTGCACTCAGATTGACCACAACCTGGGCGGTTAAAGCGATTCCGTTCACATAGAAGGAATAAGTGATATTTCCATGTTTATCCGTATTGGTGGTGATTTGTGAAGGAGTACCCTGTACGGTGATTCCACCAAGACCGTTCGGACCGGCAATGCCGTTGAAAGCTAACTGTACATACACGGTATTGCCTTTAAATTGGATGAAGTTGGTATTGTCGGATACAGGTATAGCTGAACCTCTGGGGCCATAAAGTGTACTGGCCATTAATACCCAATTCCGGTCTTTCAAAGCATCTACAGCAGCGTTGAAAGCTTGTTGGTTAGCAACCTCACGGGCTTTCTTGCGAAGATCCCGCTTCACTTGTCGTTGTTGTTGTTTGGTTAGCTCCTGATAATGAGTCGGAGTTTGTGTTCCTTGTACCTGTGCTTCGCTATGGAAAGCGGGCAGCATAAATACAGATACCAGCAATAAAAATAATACTCGTTTCATAATAGGTCGTTTTTATTTAGTTGTTTTATATTATATCCGGTTATTCAGATTGTTATCATATATCACCGTTTATTAATTTCCCTCATATACGTGTTAATTTCTCCAATAGTTTTCAACCTGTATTTAAAAAAGTATAAAACTTCGTTTCTGTCATGTCAGTAAAAAAGAGTACTTTTGTCAGAAATAGCTGTTAGGAAAGGTTTTGCATATTTTATGCCATATTGGGAATGACGCTTCTAAAAAAATGATAAAATTGATTTTATAAAACGATAAATTCTGGCTATCATGGAAACTTCTGAGGTAATTTGCGCTGTATCGACGGCTCCCGGAATCGGAGCTATCGCAGTTTTGAGAATGTCCGGGACGGGTTGTATCGCTCTTACCGACCGGATTTTCGAGTCTCCATCCGGGAAAAAACTGACCGGCGCGAAAGCGAATACAGTGCATTTCGGCAGGATCCTTGAAGAAGGTTGTTTGTTGGATGAAGTCCTGGTGACTATTTTTCATGCACCTCATTCATTCACAGGGGAGGAGTCTGTAGAAATCGCTTGTCATGGCTCCTTGTATATCCAACAGCGTTTATTGCAGCTGTTGGTGAATCAGGGGGCCCGGCTGGCTACTCCCGGCGAATTTACGCAACGGGCTTTCCTGAACGGAAAAATGGATTTGTCGCAGGCAGAAGCGGTTGCAGACTTGATCGCCTCTTCTTCGGCTGCATCGCATCGGATGGCTCTGAAGCAAATGAAAGGTGGCTTTTCAGCTGAATTGATGAAATTGCGGGCCGAATTGTTACATATTACTTCCTTGCTTGAGTTGGAGCTGGATTTTTCAGAGGAAGATGTTGAATTTGCCGATCGTTCGGAATTGAGACGTATTGCCGGAAATATCGATGAATTACTGACCCGCTTGTGTAGATCTTTTTCTTTGGGAAATGTGATTAAAAATGGGGTACCTGTAGCTATTGTCGGCAATACGAATGTAGGAAAGAGTACCTTGTTGAATGCTTTGTTGCGTGAGGACCGGGCTATTGTGTCGGATATTGCCGGTACAACCCGGGATGTGATCGAAGATACGATCAATTTGAATGGAATCACTTTCCGTTTTATCGATACGGCCGGTATACGGGCCACCTCGGATGAGGTCGAAAATATCGGGATCGAAAGGACTTTTGCTAAAATCGGTCAGGCTAGTGTCGTCCTGTTATTGACCGATCTGAATCGGGGAGTAGAGTCTTTCGAAGAATATTATCATCAGGTGAAATCCCGCCTCACTTCGGATGCAAAGTTAATCATCGTCCTTAATAAAACCGATCAGGTGGAAGATTTATTGACGCCTCAGGAAACCATCCGGCTTTTTACCTCCGGTGAAGAGATTATTCCGATTTCAGCCCGTACCGGAGCAAATCTGGATCGCTTGATTCAGGAATTGACCCGGACTGTAAATCTAAATACCCTCAATACTTCCGATGTCATTGTCAGTAACGTCCGTCACTACGAAGCCCTTCGTAATGCCCGCACAGCCATCGAGCGTGTGAACGAAGGTCTTGAATCCGGACTCAGTGGCGAATTCATCTCTCAGGATATCCGTGAGTGTCTTCATTATCTTGGTGAAATTACCGGCGAGATTACTACGGATGAGGTTCTGGGTAATATTTTTAAGAATTTTTGCATCGGCAAATGACGGCTTGTAAACAGCCGTAACCAACCATAACCATTTAGAATAAAGTCGCTGTATATCAGCGACTTTTGTTTTTATGTACTTTCCAGACCGTATTTGGAAGTAACGGTTTTTATCCATATTTTTTATACGTATTTCTACCGTGACAGAAATTCACGGTTTGCCCAAATGTCACAGTGACGCATTAGTTGACGTGTGTTGACAATGGTTTACATGTGTTGACAAAATTCGGGAGAAATAAGGAGAAATTATCCCCAATGTAAAGGAGGAAAATATGGAAATAAGAAAGATTTGTCAATGGTGCGGAAAGCCATTTATAGCTCAAAAGACAACAACCTGTTATTGTAGCCATCAGTGTTCCAATCTTGGCTACAAGGAACGCATCAGGGAACGTAAGCGACAGTTGAAGCGATCGCAGGAATTATTGCAACCTCGACAAGCAGCCGAGGGGCAGGATTTCTTCTCTTTTGCCCAAGCCGCAAAGCTGATGGGGGTTACCCGGCAATACATCTATAAACTGGTCAAGGAATCCAAACTGCGGGCATCCCGTCTGAGCGGGAAAAAGTCGCTCATCCGCCGTGCGGACATCGAGCTGATGATGAAGACCAAGCCTTACGAACGCATCATGCCCAAAGAGGACTTTGACATCACCGAGTATTACACTGCCGAGGAGATTGCACAGAAATATAAGGTCAATGCCAAATGGGTATGGACTTATACACGACAGCACAAGGTCCCGAAAGTGAGAATCCGCCAGTTCAACTATTACAGCAAGAAACATATCGATGCTGCCTTTGCCAAATATGAGGTGGACTCCGACCTGACGGAATGGTACACTCCCGAAGATATTCAGGAGAAGTACGGCATGACACGTGTCGCCATCCGTTCGCATGTCTACCGTAACAACATTCCTTCAAAGAAAGAACACGGGCAGATTTTTTATTCCAAACTCCACTTCGACCTCTCGAAAAACTCTGCGGAAGAGAGCAAGGCTGAATACTACACCGTCAAGGAGGCAATGGAAAAATTCAAACTTTCCCGTGACTCGGTTTATAATATTCTGCAGTTCCACCAGATTCCCCGAGAAAAGAACGGGCGCTTCGTCCGCTTCCTGAAAGTGGACTTTGACCGGGTTATGGGTGTCCGTAAGTGACCTGATTATAGGCTACCGTAAATTATTCCAAAATTAATCGTCACTGAAGGTGGTCTGCATGGTTACATTACAGTGATTTGCCAGCGAATTAATAACAACCATAAAAAATATAACATTATGAACGATTGTAAAACCGTAACATTAAGAACTCGTCCTTTGAAAAACAGGATGCTGTCGTTTTATCTGGATTATTATCCTGGGTATAGAGACAAGGAAACAATGAAAGTTATCCGTCATGAATCGCTTGGCATTTATATATATGCCAATCCGAAGAACAAGCGGGAACAGGACTTCAACGAGGTAATGGCCGAGAAAGCTGAAGCCATCCGTTGCCGCAGGTTCGAGTCGGTAGTGAATGAACGGTATGATTTCTTCGACAAGTACAAACTCAAGGCTGATTTTCTGGAGTATTTCCGTAATCAGCTCCGTAAACATGACCCAAAGTGGGAATTTGTCTATCTCCATTTCAGCAACTTCGTGCATGGGAAATGTACTTTTGAGGAACTCGACATTGATCTCTGCAACAAGTTCCGTGAGTACCTGTTGACGGCAAAGAAACTCAAGCGTAACGGAAATATCACACGAAACTCCGCATCGGGATATTGGTCCACATTCAGAGGACTTCTGAAAATCCTCTACCGTAACGGACTGATCCGCAACAACGTCAACGACTTCCTCGAAAAGATCGAGACCGAGGACGTAGTCAAGGATTATCTTTCAGTGGAAGAACTCTACAAGCTGGCCGAGACACCCTGCAAGAAGCCCGTACTGAAGACGGCATCCCTCTTCTCGTGCATGACCAGCCTGCGCATCAGCGACATCCTCGCCCTCTGCTGGGAGGACATCGTGGACTATTCGGCCGGTGGCAAGTGCGTACACATCATCACCAAGAAGAACCGCTCCGAGGACATCATCCCCATCAGCGAGGAAGCACTGGATCTGATCGGCTACAGCCCCGACAAGCGGGGAATGGTATTCAAGGGGTTACAGCGCTGCTGGACCCAGACTTACATGAAAGGGTGGATTCGTTCGGCTGGAATCACCAAGAAGATTACATTCCACTCCTATCGTAGAACATTCGCTACTCTGCAAGCGGCTGCCGGAACGGACATCCGTACCATACAAAGCATGATGGCTCACAAAAGTATAACCACAACCCAAAGGTATATGAAAGTAGTGGACAGCAACAAGCGTGAAGCCAGCAAGAAAATCACCCTGATGCGGAAAGACTGACAGGCATTTTGACCACCTGTTTTAGCGGATATAGTTTGATTTTGAGCGAAAAATCGGACTATATCCGTAATTTTTGTGTAAAATCGGACGATTATAACTCATTATTTATCAGTATCTGGAATAACGCACATAACTTTGGCGTACAGTAATTCCAAATAGTGATAGAAGATGACAAATACAGAACAAATCCGAACTAAGAAAATAAGTTTTATCCTTGCGCTATCCGTTATCATTTTTGCGGCCATAGCCACTTATTTTACCCTTTGCCATGATATCAACATCATGCGCATAACAACTCCTGTAATTCTCGGACTGGCGATGTCCATCATATTGTGTGGAGTCCTGCAGAAATTTTTCTATAATTGGCTGACGAAAAATCCCATCCACTTCTCTTTTGGTGAACAATCTACCCCTGTTATAGAATCAGAGAGCACCACAGAGCCTGTTTGTATTGCCGCAACATTCTCTACCGAACAACCGGCGGATTCTTCTGAACAGGAGTATTCTCCATCCCCACAGTCAAATCAAGAGCCTGTCGTCCCCGATTGTTCCAATGAATCTCATTTGGAAAAGTATGATTCCATTCTGGAAGAACTCAAAGAGAAAGAATTGAAAAGACAAGTAAAGGTTATGGATGCGATTCGGGAATATGTAACCATCAAGACTGCCCCCTATCTCTCCAAAGAGGCTATAGTGACTCTCATTTCCAACATTGAGTATATGGCTTGTGATCAGCCGGAGCTCTATAAACCGATTCGTTCCAATATTGACAATCCGCTACGGTCACCGGGACTTCGTCATCTAGCGTGGAATGTAGGTGAACGATTGAGAGTACCATTGGCGAAAAGAGCTGTCTTTATCAAAGAATCATTTCCATACGAACTAGAAAACGCGAGTCTTGAATATCTCAGGCTTAATTTGCGGGATCAGGTAACAAGTCAGATTCCAATTGATGTACCTGAAAAGGGAGACTATCGCTTCCATTTGGAAACAGATAACGATGAGTCGTAACAAAAAACGTATGCAGATGAAATAATTAATCCGGTCTGTATTGTTCTGCAAAGCTTCATTGGGTTGGTTCGCAGCATGTTAAACGATTAAAAAGTTATAATATGAAAACAGACCAACTTACATTCAATGACTTGCCGGCAGTAGTCGGCGAACTTTGCGACCGGATAGCAAGCATGGAAAATCTGCTGACGGAAAAACTGTCCAAGCAGCATGAAGTCAAAGAAAACACGCACGTCCCCATGACCGTGCAGGAAGCTTGCGCCTATCTCAAAATGCCGTTATCGACATTTTATTACAAGGTCAAAAAAGATGATATTCCAGTCATCAAGCAAGGGAAACATCTATACATTTACCGGGATGAATTGGACAAATGGCTGGAATCCTCCCGAAAGAATCCGGCTCCGCAAACTTTCGAGGAAGAGAACGAAGCCATGCTCGCTTCCCATCGCCGTAAACCTAACCTTAAAAACTGGTAATGATGGAGAAGACGGACGAAACGATACCTTCACGTGAAGAACTGGCTGTTTATATAGAGGAAGCAGCCGTGAGCGTCACGAATAACTATGAAGAAGCGCCGGCGGTGTTGATGGTGGATGATGCTGTTATAGGCACATTGGGAAATTTCAGCGCTTCCATCGGGAAAGCCAAAAGCAAGAAGACTTTCAACGTTTCGGCCATTGCCGCATCAGCATTGAGTGGCCGTACTGTTCTTCGTTACCGTTCCATGTTCCCCGAGAACAAGAGGAAGATTCTGTATATCGACACGGAGCAGGGACGCCATCATTGTCAACAGGTACTGAAGCGCATCCTGCGTTTGGCGGAAATGCCGGATTACAAGGTGCCGGAAAATCTGATTATGTTGTCTCTGCGCAAGTTTGCACCAAGAGTGCGTCTGTTGATAGTCGAAGAAGCTATCGGCATAACACCTGATTTGGGCCTGGTCATTATAGATGGCATCCGTGATTTCCTTTACGACATCAATTCATCCAGTGAATCTACCGAAGTTATTTCGAAATTCATGCAGTGGACGGACGACAAACAAATCCATATCCATACTGTCCTGCATCAGAACAAGAATGATGAACATGCGCGTGGTCACATTGGCACGGAACTCAACAACAAGGCGGAAACCATACTGCAGGTAGAAGTGGACAAAGAGGACAAAGCCATAAGCGTGGTCGAAGCTGTGCACATCCGGGACCGGGACTTTGAACCTTTCGCTTTCCGCATAAACGAAGACGTCCTGCCCGAACTGGTAGAACCATATCTGTCCAAAGAGAAGAAGAGCGGGCGACCAACCAAAGAACCGTTCGATCCGGAGAGGGAGATTCCAGAGACTGTACATCGTGCTGCAGTGGATGCCGCTTTTACCAATGGCAATATCGGCAGTTACGATGACTACCTGGAACGTCTGAAGGAAGCTTACGGATTGCACAATGTAAAGCTCGGCTACAACAAGGCTGTCAAAGTAGCCACCTTTCTTGGCAACAAGCAGATGGTCATAAAGGAGGGGAAAAATTATATTCTCAATCCGAAATACCATTACTGAGTTCAACTTTACTTTATTGCAGGGGCGTATATATTAGAATAAAGCAAAGTCGGCAGGAAATCATCATGTGGGATACTCATTTTCTCCCCTCTTTTAGTGGATAATAATATCCTGCATTTCCTTGTCCAAGTGCCAATTCATTATACGCATCCGATATAGCTTGCGGGGAAGGATAAACAGGTAACTGTTTCGAGATATGCCAAGGTATAACCTCACTGCGTTACGGTTGTACATTGGCGCTCTTGACTGCACAGTTCCTTCGCCAATACGGTACTCGCAAGCTCGCACCTTTTCAACCATTATAACAACGATTCAAATGAAAGAAGATATTGTCAATACACCAGCTTCCCCGAAAGAAACAAGAAGCGTCTTTGTCGGGGCAAAAGTCACTCCTAGCCAGAGAGACCATATAAAATCACTGGCCGAACAATGCGGCATGACCGTAAGCGACTACATATTGTCGTGTGCGTATAACTTCAAGCCCAAAGCGAGGCTCACGAAAGAAGAGGCGGCACTGCTGCAGAATCTGGACAATTGCCGGTCTGATCTTGTAAAATATACCTCCGCACTTCACGGAATGTCCACAAAGCAGCGGATGGTAATGTTCAATCAGATTCCGTTCATGGTCGGCTGGCTCGGAGAACTTTCCAATGTTGCCGAAGGAGTCTGCCAATTCCTGGAAGCCGTAAAGGAGAAAAACAGAATTCCGTCCAACCCTCAATCCGAAGAAAAATGATTGCAAAAGCCAAAGCCATATCTTACGGTATCAATGACCTTCGTTATATTACTGGCGAATCAAAGCACAAGAAGCATCCGGAAAAAATATATCGGGTATTGGACAATCTGTTGCCCCCGGATCTGGACGCTATGGGGATATGGAACTCCATGCAGCTGACCCTTGCCCAGCATCGGCCGATAAAGAATTCCATAATCAGAATAGAGTTGAGTCCATCGCCTGAGCATACCAGTTTCTATGACATTGAGGACTGGCAAAAGCTATGGCACGAGTTCGCCGAAGAGTTCGACAAACAAGTGATCACCGGTAAGGACGGGAAAGTCCGTTCATGCCCGACCAATCTGGCAAACAGCAAATACACGGTTTACCTGCACATGGAATCCAAAGGGAAAGTTCCCCATCTCCATGCTGCAATTTGCCGTTTTGATGAAAACGGGAACATCAACAATGACCATAACATTCATCTTCGGGCACAACGTGCAGCCGAACGAGTTGCAGTGAAACGTGGCTGGAAGACTGCGGAAGAAATCCGAAGTCACAACATTCCGGAAGTAAGCAGAGAGTGCATGGAGGTATTGAGAACCATGCCATCGTGGTCATGGGAAGAATACAAGAAGGCACTTGCCCGGAGGGGCTATTCCGTATATGAACGGAAAGACAAGAAAGATGTTCTCCGTGGATATGCGATCCTCAAAAGAAATACCAAATACAAGGCTTCCGAACTGGGAGTGGCCCGTAACCTGATGATTTCCAAACTTCCCCGAACCTGGCAAAAACTCCACTACCGGGAGAGGCTTGCCGCTCAGGTCAATACTTCTCAAATCCATAGGCCGGAACCTGTTCAAAGACCGGCAATCGATATAGACTATACTCATTATCGTTCCGGCTCGGTGTCCTACACGCTTTCTTCCCATGGCGGAAGGGAACAGCGTTTCTATATTCCGGAACGTGTACTTGACTATTTCAACGAAGAGTTCGACTACCGGGAGGTTGCCAACAGCAGCGAGTTGACCGACATAGCCGTAGCTATCTTTGTCGGGATGCTTGATACGCCCGCCGTATCTACCGGAGGTGGTGGCGGAGGTTCGCAGAGCGATCTTCCCTGGCGGGACAAGGACGATGATGACCTGCAATGGGCCCGTCGCTGTGCACGTGCTGCTACCCTCCTATTGGGTAAGAAACCGAGAACAGGATTAAAACGATAAGGTCATGGATATTTCCAAGTTCCTTAAAGAAGTATTCATTATCACTAAGAGATATCATAAATCTGGACATACATCTATTTGCATGTATAGATCCGATAATTTACCACATAACCAAAATAATAAAAAACAATATTATCGACACTCTAATTATTTATAAAATATTATCTTTGTATTATATGCTCGATTGATGACATCAGTCATAGACTCTCTATGCTCTTTACATACTGGCAATATATTAGTATCCAATTACAAGGAAGCACAATACAGCGTTTCGGGCAAGCAAGAGGGACTATAACCATCTTATGAATATGGCCAACTTAAACAGAGATTTTGAATCTAAGATTAGAGAGCGCACCAGTCGGGTAAAATATACGATTCCTCTGGTTTTATCAAAATAGAAATATATGGGGTTCTGCTGCATATTCAACAATGCTCTTCTATGGACTGCAATCGGGTCTGTTGCTACTGGCGTAATGGCGATAGCTACATTTATCACTATCAGACAAAACAGGAAACAAAGCCGCGAACTTTTCAGACAAAACTTTGAGAACACCGTAGTTTTTCTTATCAAAGAATTTAAAGACGCTCGAACCCGAATTAAATATAATGGGGACATCCACGGATATGATGCTCTTTTGCAAGGATGGGAACATTTCAGGATGCAGACCACTGTTGAAAATTATAATTCCATATCGACAATCAATAAACCACCCAGATTTAGAAGTTCTGAGGAGCTATCTTCAAAAGAATTTGTTTTAATCAATTATTTCTTAGTCGTGGATAATAACCTCTGTGACTTAAATGGATATTATCAGTCTTTAGTCTGTATATTGGATTTTATCGACAATAGTGATTATAACACAGTTTCTAAAAAGAAATATATTGGATGGGTAGAGAATAATCTATCGGAACTAGAATTAAAATTGCTATTCTATATATGTGCATTTGATGAACAAAAAAAAGAATTGCGGCTTTTCGTTGAGAAATGGGGGCTTCTACATAATCTAGCAAAAGCGAAATTAATTAATCTCACTCATGCAACATGGCTATCGTCAGATGCTTTTGAGAGTAAATAAACACCACCTCGAGAAAAAAGAATCATGGGGAAGATCACAGAAAGTAGAATTGAACGAAAAGGAGTAAATGCTGTTGACGCTCGTTTCAACAATATGGGATGGGTATTTCGAGAAACCCCTCATACAGATTATGGGATAGATGGAGAGGTCGAACAAGCCATAAACGACGAATTAACAGGCTCGAAAATTGCGCTGCAGATTAAATCCGGAGAGTCCTACCTGAAAGAGAATAAGGCAGGTAAGATTGTATTTTATATTGATGAGTGGCATTACAAATATTGGCTTCAATACAGTCTCCCGGTTCTTATCTTATTTTACGACGAGGCCAATAATCGTATAATATGGGACCAAGTTAAATTGGCTAATATAGAACACACAACGACTCAACATAAGATCGAATTGACACCTTCGAAGGTGTTGAATGAGAATTCTGTTGAAGAGCTGAATGATATCATTCAAACATATCAGCCACATCATTTCTATGAGTTAACAGACGACTTTGCTAATTTTGAGTTTTCCCATGACTGTTTTCAAGAATTGGACAGGTCCTTAAAGTTATCTTGTGACGAGCTCCAACATTTCAAAGAAAAAATACAAAAACAATGTCTAAGTCCTAATCCGTCTATTCTGCTATCATCAATAAACAGACTTGCCAATCAATTAAAGACGTACAATGCCGACGACTATGAATACCTGCACAAAGGATCTTGGTATCTGAACAAAATGGCACAGACTATTCCTATTCTATTGCATGAGGCATATACGTTCCAAGTAGATAAATTTATTGCGGTCATTGATATAAATATAAACATATGGAGCGGAATAATACCTGATATAAATAAATTACAACACCCTAACATTCCTCATAACATACAGACCAGCGCCACTCGATGTAATATGGTCATAAAAGATCGAATAGCATGCTTTAAACTTGTAAAAAATGAATATAAAGCTTGCCTAAAAATAATAGAAACTCGCACACAATAAAATATGTTCTCCTGTTTCCGGGGGGGGGCATTGATTAATCTGGAAAATTTATAAAGTCGATGCCTGAAAACACGCAAATAATATCTTCTACCATATTACTAATACCTAATTAATCGCCTCCAGTTTATTCGAAAAATATGAGGTCTCCAACTTGTGGTAGGTTGTGGTTGCCCGATCGCTTTTCTTTGAACAGAGGCCATGTGGCTTATAACAATGTCCGGATTATTCCCGTTCTCTACGGCTTTACGAAGCACACGTACAACCTCTCTCTTATCGGTATATTGGGCTAACCGAAACTCGTTCATCTTTTTCAGCACATAAGAAATATTGCTGGCATAGCCAACAAATGTGTTGTCGGCCCAGTAGTTCACATTCTTGAGTGTACAGTTCCCGGCGAAAAGGACGACGTTGAAGATGGGTAAGTGTGCAAATTGTTCCGACTGCTCCCGTAGCGCTTTTATGTGCCCGGCATTCTGCATGATTGGATTGTAGAAACGATACTTTTCTTTGCCATAATTCAGGACCTGGGTCCAATAACGCTGTTTCTCGTTGCCAAACAGCCATCCGCTATAATCTTTTACCTCTATGGCAAGTAATCCTTGCGGGGTAGCAACCACAATGTCGATCTGCGCAAACTCACCGTTCCTCTTTTGCAGGTAAAGGTCATGGAATATCGCTTTGGGATGTACTCCCCGCCGCAGCATTCTGATTACCAGTCTTCGTTCTGCTCCGGTTCCTCGATTAGGCGAGGATACAGAACGTAGCAATTTCATATTTTGCCGATGATGCAAATATGAAATTACAACACAACCCAGTATCAGAATGATGACTATATATTCCATAACATTAGGAATCAATGATTAGTCACCATGGCTTTGTACAGATAATTTATTCGAGACATAATCCGATGTCTGTTGCTATGAGAGACGAAGTTGTATCTACATAGTAGTTCGTAGAGATATATTCTTATCAAATGAGGTGATTATAATTTCATTGATTGAGATATAGTCCTTTAAATCAACCTTATCAGTTCCACGTTTCGGCAATTGATATTGATCTTCGTTTTCTTGAGAAATCGCCTCAGTATGTAATTCCTGCACAATCTTGTTGGCATAGGCTAATATCTGAATATATGATAAATCGTCAACATTCTCTTGGATTAGCTCAGACAATCGACAATGAACAGCATTATTTACATACGATAATGAAACATCCTCCCCTTCCTTGTATCCCGAAGCTTCATATATTACTAATGGATTGACAACCTGATATTCAACCTGAAAGTCAATCAATATGTTATATGGGACAATAGTATCATTTACCATTCCGCTGTGATAGAAGGAATGGGCATTGAGAAACACGTACTGTTTTCTCATGTCTACCTTATCAAACATATCAATCAATGGCCATTTCCAATACCATCTCGGTTTAGTCCGCCATTTTATTGGGCGCCCAAAGCGTTTTTTAATTACGGCTTGGCCCTGATGACACTCAGTAAAGAAGGTGCATCTGTCCCAAAACTGAGTTATAAGCTGAACAATAAATTTACCGAACTCAAGAGGTTCCATATTTGTTTATTTGATTTCTTCTTTCTCGTATTCTTCGCTGGTGAGCGGGGTTTGAGGATCAACAATCAACACTTCATCATAGGTTAAGCTATAAAGGTGACATTCTCAACTATCAAACCATTCTTTTATATGATTCTGTAATCTATATAATTATATGAATATAAAGATATAGATTGTTTTTCAATTTTCCATTATATTATATTCAGTTTTCTAATAACTACGAGTAACTTTTATTTTCCATGCCTTAATATTCATTCAACAATATAAGCTTTATTTGTTGCAATTGTCTTAACTTTGTATATTTCAAATCAATATGCTGAATGCAGCCCATTATATTGCGTTGCGACATCATCAGCGCTTTGATTATTAATACACAGATATGGCACGTTGTCTATATAATTCCACAATCCGCGAGTTCCTGCAGTTGTCCCCCGAAGCGCTGTTGGGACGTTTCGTGAACAATTACCACGGGGCTGCACTTACCACTACCAATGAAGCGTGGAACAACGAGATTCGCATCATGCAGGAGGTTCTGCAACCGTGGATGGATGAAGATGGACAAGTGATTTTCGAGTACGACATACCACGGCTCGGAAAACGAATCGATGTCGTTTTACTGCTTCGAGGACTGATTTTCTGCCTCGAGTTCAAGGTCGGAGAGCGGGACATGTTTCAATCCAACATAGAACAGGTCTTGGATTATGCCCTTGACCTGAAAAACTTTCATTTGCTGAGCCAAAACAGGATCATTGTCCCGATTCTCGTGCCTACCAGATTCCGAACAAGTTCAAGCGAATTCATTCCCTCGGTATACGATGATTCCATATACAATCCTATGGTGACTGGAGCCAACGGATTGCAAAAGCTCATTGCGGATGTTCTGGCTCATGCCGGAGCAACAGTCCCAGATCCAAGTCTGGGAGCCAACTGGATTATTAGCCCTTATTCACCCACCCCGACCATCATTGAAGCGGCCAAGAGACTCTATGAAAATCACTCGGTAAAGGACATTACCCGCCACGAAGCTGACAAGGTATCGACCGACCGCACCATTGCATATATCCTCGATGTGATCAAGACAAGTCGTGAGAAAGGAGAGAAGAGCATCTGCTTTGTAACCGGCGTACCCGGCGCGGGAAAGACGTTGGTCGGATTGGACGTAGCCGTCAAACAGTCCTATCAGAATAGCGATAAATTGGTCGAGGATGAGGGTGCAGTCTACTTATCCGGCAACGGGCCACTGGTCGCGGTGCTTACCGAGGCTTTGGCCATTGACAATCATAAGAAATGCAAAGCTCGGGGCGAAAAAAAGAATATGTCGGACTCTCGGAGGGAGATCGGCAAGTTCATACAGATGATTCACCGCTACCGCGACAACATGCTGGCCAAGATCAAGAATCCCGTTGAGAACGGAGTCCTCGAGATTGACCCGCAGGAAGCGATGAAGCTGGCAAAGTCAGGCTATGGAGAAGTAGAACATGTGGCTATCTTTGACGAAGCTCAGCGTTCATGGACGCATAAAAGGCTCGCTGACTACCTCAAACGAGGCGGCACTTATGGAAACAAACTCAAGGTACCAAACTTCCCTTACTCTGAGGCGGCGTTCCTAATTTGGTCATTGGATCAGCGGGAAGATTGGGCAACAATCGTATGTCTGGTCGGCGGCGGTCAGGAGATCAATACCGGAGAAGCCGGCATTTCAGAGTGGATTAAGGCGCTCAACGAGAAATTCACGCACTGGCGAATCTATATCTCTGACAAACTGACCGAAGCGGAATATGCCGAAGGTCGGGTCAATGAGCTATTGGCCGACAATGACAAGGTCACGTTCTCTTCAGAACTCCATCTGGGAGTCAGTCTGCGTTCATTCAGAGCCGAGAATCTCTCCGCCTTCGTACACTCTTTACTCTCTTTCAATCCGGATGCTTCCACTTGGTACAACACGATAAAAGAGCGCTACCCGATTGTTCTGACAAGAGATATGGCTAAGGCAAGGGCATGGCTACGCAAGAACACCCGAGGTTCCCAACGATCAGGTGTGCTGGTCAGTAAGGCTGCGGCTCGGTTCAAACCCTTAGCCGTCGATATTCTGGATCAAGGCGACGAAAATGCCGTGCATTGGTTCCTGGAGGATAAAAACGATATTCGTTCGTCCAACTATCTCGAGGATGCCGCAACTGAAATCCAGGTTCAGGGGCTTGAACTGGATTACACCTGCGTCCTGTGGGATGCTGACCTGAGATGCGAAAATGAGCAGTGGAAATATTATAACTTCAACGGCCGGACCGAATGGCGCGAAGAGGCCGGTAAAACCGAAAGCAGCCTTGAACGAAGGAAATACATGTTGAATGCCTACCGTGTCCTCCTGACGCGTGCCCGCATCGGCATGGTCATTTGCGTCCCAGAAGGTAATCCCAACAAAACAGTCGGTGGTTTCCCTGAAGATGCGACCAGACTACCTGAGTTTTATAACGGTACCTACGAATACCTCAAGTCAATAGGGTTGGAGGAGATATAATCGAATAATTAATCATGTGTCTTTATTAGATAGGGCACTCACAAAAGACCATTTATGGAAGCCTCACATCAAGAATTATTATCTAAATACAGCGAGATTCGAGAATGCGATTTCAAAGAACGCCATTATTCCGTTCGAGATAACGGTGCAATATACCGGCATCCCCAAAAAGATTGCCGCCCCTCCAAACTGGACTGTATATGGACTTTTGGGTCCAAAGACAATAAAACAGGTTATATGCTCTATGGTGGAGTTCGCGTTCATCAAATCGTCGCAACAGCGTTTCATGGAACGCCTGATGATCCACATATGGTCATCGATCACAAAGATACGAACAGATGTAACAATCGTCCCGAAAATCTTGCATGGGTTACTCGGTTGGAGAATGCTCTCAACAACCCTATAACCAGAAACAAAATCAAATATTTATGTGGTTCAATCGATGCTTTTTTAGAGGATCCCTTCATTCTGCGTGAATCTGCATCAGATCCCAATACCAGTTGGATGCGTACTGTATCAAAGGAAGAAGCAGCAAAATGCCTTAAAAATCTTGAAAGATGGGCAAAGGAAGATAACACTACCCCAAAATCATCAAATGAAAGCAAAGGAATCGGAGAATGGATCTACCAAGACAGCCCAGACAGCGGACTCGGATCATCTTGGGATCTAGCTTGGGATTCAAAAGAAACACATAAATCATATGCTCAGCAACGGGCTGAAATCGAAGCTGAAACTGCCAGACACTACGAAGAACAACTCTCACTCAAAGACTCTCTAACACCTGGAGCAAAACAAGTACATTGGAAAGTTCCAACAGAGTTTCCATTGTGCCCCAACACTCATACAGAAACACCATTACAAGACTACATAGCAAATTTAAATCCGACAGCAGTATTTTGTCAAAATCAATACTATCATTCAGAAGTCATTAAAGCAGAACTTTCTTTAGACAAAACACATATAGCAGTGCTTACGACCACTAGCGGAGTTACCAATTTTGTCCTCACAGAAATCAGATACGAAGATGGATTTTACATACACGAAAGTATTCGTACATTCTTCACTGAAGATGGTGCTAAAAAATACTATACACTATCCTTAGGAAAAGAATGGACTGGAGGGGATGTACTAGAAGATTATTGCTAATAAATTACTTAAAATCATTTATTTAAGTGACTATATATAATAAGACATGGATTTGTGTAGTTTTCTTTTAAGCTTCCATTATTATTTGACAATTAATTTAATGATATATCCCCATCTTTAACTTTATCTATCGTGGCTTTTCTATGATAGCCATTCTTTGTGTATTCGTTTATCCATATTAGCCTTCTCGTACCATCACCATACGGTTGTAATCTAAAATGGCCACTAACCTGAAAACATTCGTCATTACATATTTCAGTGTACCATTTACTATCAAATAGATAATAATCAAGCCCCGGTTCTGTTATTACCTGTGTTTTCTTATTCTTCTTAATTTCTTTTTTCACTGTACTTGAAACTTTACCCAATTGGACTTCCGCCCATTGTCTTAAACACAAATAATCCAAAACCATATCAATATAGTCTCTAAGATTAGCTTCCATGCAATTATCTAATAAAGGCAAAATCATACAGTCTAACTGATGTCCTTCGCCTTTAATCTTATCCTTTGGCGAAACACAAATATAATATGTTGGAATCGATAGATATTTGTCAATTTTATCTTGAAATATCCATAATGTTAGACATCCATTTTTTATGCTGTACACAACATAGCAACCTTCAAGAAAGTATGGACTACGAACAATTCCATTCTCATTATCTAATTCATTAAGAATATCCATATGAAATTGAGTAAATTTCATATAAGATTTATCCATTGTATCAATGAATGTTTTTGAAAAAATCACTAAATTACGACAGTTACCTTTTATCCTAGATAATTCTCTAATTGCACTTTCTCTATTAGAATCAACAACACTCCCTATGTTATTATACCAATTAAGAATGCTTTGAGGTAAGTTCCTGTTATCGAGATTGAACAAATATCGAAATAATGTGATGTCGTTTATGCTTTTATTATTTTTCATTATAACTGAATTTAAAGTTATTCTCTGATATAAAATATATTAATACCTTTGTTTCTCTGGAATCACCCCTCGTATGCCACCTTTTGGGTTCTCCACGTCCCCCTTATAACGAGGGATCAGATGCATATGGACATGAAACACCGACTGGCCGGCAGCTTCATTGACGTTGATTCCGACATTATACCCGTCAGGGTGATAACGTTCGTCCACCTTTTGCTTCACATACTGGAGCATTACATTCATCGCTTCTCGCTCATGATTGGTCAAATCGAAATAGGAGGCGACATGACGTTTGGGAATTATCAGAGCATGGCCGGGTGAAACAGGGTAACCGTCATAGAAAGCCACGCACGTGGCCGTCTCGCAAATCACCTCCACCCTGCGCGACAAACGACAGAAGGGACACTTTTCTCCTTCTTGCCGTGGAAGTTTATTGAAATGATTGTATTGATAAAGCTCATAACTCGAATTGCGATCCAAGCTCAAAAAAGGTAAACGGACATTACATTGGTAGGTATATTCCCGATAAATGGCATGAAGCCTGAATCCCTCTTCTTTTATATCTCTACGTACCGAAAAATAGGCAGTACCTTTTGGAGAAAGAAGATTGGATACATTCATCATCACTTCAGCCTGAGCATATGGCTCCAACACATTCAACACATACACACAAAATATGGTGTCGAATTTGCCTCCAGGATATTCCGGACGATAATAATAATCATATCCAGTAATATCATAGCCGCGCCTCTTCAACTCGTCAGTATCATACCCGAAACCACAACCGAAATCAAGAATACGCCCTTTCAATAAGTCGTGTTGTAAAAGATAACGAACAGGAACAGACAGATCTGTGCGTTTTATAGCCGTCAGATAAGGATGGTTTGTTTTTTCGATTGCCATAATTCTAATATTTCCAAATTTCAAATCCCATATTCAAAGCTATCTGATGCATAGGCTTGAATGTCTGAAAGAAACAATCCAATAAATGTTCTCTATCCATAGTAACTATTTCCTGTGGTGCATGTCCTAAAGAAAGATAGTCTTCCAACAACTTTTCTTGCTTTCCCGCATTCAGATTGATACGCAAAGCAGCCTGATGGGCTATCGCCAGCTTCGGGAGATACAGATCCAGGTCGGGCAGCTTGTTGCTTTTGGAGCTATTGATACTCGGATCGGCAGGCATCAGGTTCCAAAGCAGATCATGAGAGACAAAACTCCAGGGAATAAAATGATCCAAATCATACATACATTCCTCCAATAGGTTTCCAGTATACGGACATCGAACTTCTATGCCACGTTTTATAGCCGTATTCCAAAATTTATGTTGTGCGGATAAGGAGTTCCGTTCCTCACGTTTCACTAACTTAGTGGGTATAGCGGGCACATTGGGATTTCTCGTCTGCAAGAAGCCCGACAATCCCCAATAGGCAAAAGCGCTCAAAATATCATAATTCTCTCTCAAATAATCCAGCCATGCAGGGTTCATATCAATCCATAACAATCCGTCCTGTTTCTCCAATTTATAAAGGCAACCGTTCTCGAACGACTGAGAGCGAACAACTGTTTGACGGTCATCGGATGTATCAATCCAAGGACGCAGGAAACGGAAAGGAACATTCATTTGCAGGAAATTCAACCGCTTCCGAACATCCGACCTTTGGACAAGCTCATGCAACAAATCCGTCAAATCTCGGATACTGATATTGATGGGAATGTTATACTCTTTTTGCAGAGCCCATATCGCCTCATAAAGGGATTCCGACTTTCCAAAAGAAAGACGAAAATAGATTACCGGATACCAAGCGTTTGCCACCATCGTAATCATAATATCCCATACATTCATCCTCGTTTTCCCATGCTTTACGCACAAGTCAAGGATACCGAGAAACCAATAATATTTATAGGTCGCCACAGTCTTGTCAAACACTCGGTTTAGGTATTTGGTCGTCAATATGTAGGATTGAGGTATTTGCATATAAAATATTTGATTGCCTTATCTACAAAGATAACGGAATATTTTCAGTCGCCAATTTTTATCTTTTGAAAAATCGCCATATCATAATTTAGCGATACAATATTCGAGATCATAGGAATACCATCTCTACATCATTCTATCAACCCTATCAAAACAAATAAAGAACTTGGCTTTCTCCTATACGTCCCCCGCATAGAGATAAGCCAAGCTAACAATTACCACGAATCCACTAAGCGATAGGTTTAACCTGCTCCTCCGGATGCCATTCTGCAAGTGAGATAATTGCCTGATATTGCTCCTTGGTCAGAACCGAATTAGCATCGTCAGAACACTCGTATTTCCACTGCAGTTCGTAGACGGATCCTTCTTCCTGATAACCCATATAGTTGTGATATGAGTCGGGAACCAACCCGTACATAATCCTCTTCAAGCAGGATTCTTGGGAGCTTTTCTGCGTCATATATCAGCTGCGGTGTTCCGACCTTATACAAAGTTGTCGCTACTTCAATGGCCAGTCCGGCATTGGCAGAATAACTGTTGGAAACAACAATTTTCCACCCTTGTTGCCGATCGTTTGAGGCAAAGATGTTCAGACGCGAAAGTCCCAGTTCTCCGTAATGGTCCATTGCGAACCGCATGAAATCCTCTGGACTGTCAATGTCGTACATTTCCGTCACATCTACGAACTTCTTCTGATTTTAATAGGCCACATCACTCAATTCTTCCTAGGCATTCAAAGTGTGCCTAAATGAGGATAATAAAAAAGCCTACAGATTTTATAAATTTGCAGACTATAAACATATACAAATAGTAAAAGTAGTAAATACATAATAATTTATGAATAAATGTATACCGCTATATTTCGCATTGTCAAATTCTAAAATCTTAAAAGACAATGGTCTACCTCTTTGTCAAAGAGAACTAGTGCAATTATGGAATTTCATGAATATGTTGACTGGTTCCAGATATACAACTTTCATTATGCGAGGTGAATCTAATGAAAATCTCAGGAAACAGTTTAATAATGATACAAACTCGCCTGAATTATTGGCTCAGTGTATTTTTATGGCAGGAGAAAAAGCTAGATTATGTTGGAGTGAGAAAAAATATCTTGATCCAGATGATACATCTTTGGATAATTTTCGATCAATATGCAAATTATTAAACACATCAATTATTGACGGACGTCTTAGAGGAAGTTGTAGCCGAAAGCAAAGAATGCAAGATTTCTTTATACGAAACCAAGAGTTCTGCAATGCTATCAACGAGACAGAAGATTTAATCATAAAATATAACAAATTGTTAACCAAGGATAAGAAAAAGGTAAATCTATATTATTTATCTATAGCTCATACCATCAATAGTTATAATTATCAAAAAGCATCGAATTTTGTGTCGACGACAAATAGTTCTACGGAGGCAGGCATATTCACAACTGATATTATAATTTATGGATGGATACCTAGGATATATTTAAAAAGTCGAACTAACAATAAACCTAAACCTATTGAATTTGTAATTGCAAAAAACAAATCTGAGATATCTAACTTGGGATTTCCTTGCTGTAATACACCGGTATACCCGGAGCAGAAAGAAATTTTATTAAGAAATGGTATACTACCTCACTTTATTATAGGATTCAAAATCAAGAATAGCTTTTATGTTAATCCTGCAATATTCAATTCTATGGATAATATAGAGAGAGTTAATTCATTTAAAAAATTATGTGCATTCAAACGAAATCTTATTATAAATGGTTTGGATATTGACCAATCACTTTTCGAAGATTTCTGCAAAACAACAAATTTCAAACGATATTATACATTTGATGGAGAAACATATGAATTATATACTCTATAGTAATGTATTAATAATCAATAAAATATTTATATACTAACATATCCAGGCTCTCTTAGATTCATAAAAATAGTGGTAAATATAAGACTACAGACTTTTGGTATTGGATTGATAAAACAAGTAAAACCTAAAAAAGAGTATACTTGAAGGGCTTCACAAAGGAACATGTTCCAGTGAAACCGACACTACCGGCTGACCTCAGCATTGTTGACGCAAACAACACTCTACATTATTCGGCATGCATGGCAGTTACCTGAATATCTTTCATTCATATTCTCAGATCGCCTCTACATATCTGCATATCCATAGAATCGCTCTTAATAGGAATCTGTTCTTGGATAGAGAAAAACTCTCATATGCAGGTATGCCTACAGATGATATATTTGTAGAATCAAGAGCATTGAGGACTCTCTTTAGACACACAGAATAAAGTACTGCCATCAAGATTTAGAACATTGTATGATAATTTTTCCCATCGGCGGCAATTGCCGAGTTTTTCTCGGTAATTGAATCTTTGCTTAGTGCTCCGAATTCAATTTTGCAATAATAGGGCAAAGCTATCTGCATAAGATTTGCTTTTTTATGCGGATTCTTTCCAGATAAACAGACCCTAAGCCATCCATATTTGAGCAAGTTGTACTATATTTGCAGTGCAGTTCCGGCCGTTCCTCTCCCAGCTTTCAGTTACTGGTGATGAATTCGGGTTTAATTTTATGTATACGAGACGCCTTTTTTCTTGTTCAAGTATTTGTTTTAGTATATCTTGAAGCCTAATTCATCATTAAGCCCTGAATATAATTTATCCATCGTTGATTCTAAAACCTTTCATAGTAGTATAATTAAATATCCGGTCAAAATATGCAATATCGTTTATTGCGCTTAAAATGCCATCAACAGATTTTGTATAACCGGATATACACTTGGCTCCAGTCTCTGTCTTGAAGTTTTCTAATTCTTTTTCACTTCCCAGCAATGTGCGGCTGCTGCTGGATGTGCAATTTCATTTTAATTATAGGGAAAGGACGTCCTTGCTCATCATACTCGGTCCGTTCATATTCTTGGAAGCCCAAATGCCGGTAAAAGTTTCTGGCCTTCGGATTCTCTTCGTTTACATCGACATAAGTGCAGCCATAATCCCTGATTGCTATATCCATAAGCCTTTTTCCAAAACCGCAACCGAAATAATCCGGCAAGATGAAAAGCATCTCTACCTTTTTGTCTTCAATACCGATGAACCCTGCAGGGGCATTTTTATAATGCAGGACAACAAGTTCTTCCACTGATTTGAGTGCAAGGCATACATCCGGAATCAAATCATGGATATCGGATTCGGTCAGGAAGTGATGGCTTGCCTTTACTGATTCTTTCCAAAGGTTGAGTAAGGACAAAATCAACTCTTCCGTACGGGCATTCTTGCATATCGTTTGTGGCAGAGCCAGATATTTGCGAAAATAAAGCATATCCTTCAGTATTTTTCCGTCCTCTTCTATAGGGTGATCATAGTTGACGGTAAAGAAATCCGGCACAGTATGGGAATAATGGAATCCGCATTTCCGATAGAATGATATTGTACGCATACTGTCTCCGGTTCCTACTGTCATAAGGCAGAACTTGTCCGCATAATGCCGGCTCAGAAAGTCAGTCATTTCTTTGCCATAGCCTTTCCGCTGAAATTCCGGAGCTACAGCCAGACTTTTTATCTCGCATATACCGTCCCCCTCATCCGTAACTATTGCAGAACATATTACGACACTATCTTGGGTGTACATGACAAACATATCGCCTCGTCCGATATACTTGTCAATCATGGTTTCCTGTTCGTCTGCCAACAAAAGAAGTGACAAGAAACGTTTCCTGTCCGATAGTATTTTCTTTATAACTGTCTGCATTTTTGAGAGATAATTTTTACAAAGGTAATATTAATTCAGCTGGTCAGTCGGATAGTTTTACAGGAAAATCCGTTCTATATCCTGCCATTCTGCAATAGAGACAATCGCCTGATATTGCTCCTTGGTCAGAATCGAATTAGCATCGTCAGAGCATTCGTATTCCCACGGTAATTCGTATACAGTGCCCTCTTCCTGATAACCCATATAATTGTGATATGAGTCGGGAACCAACCGTACATAATCCTCTTCGAGCAGGATTCTTAAGAGCTTCTCTGCATCATATATCAGCAGCGGTGCCCCGGCCTTATACAAGGCTGTCGCTACTTCAATTGCCAGTCCAGCATTGGCAGAATAACTGTTGGAAACAACAATTTTCCATCCCTGTTGCCGGTCGTGTGAGGCAAAGATATTCAGACGCGAAAGCCCCAGTTCTCCGTAATGGTCAGTTGCGAACCGCATGAAATCCTCCGGACTGTCAATGTCGTACATTTCCGTCACATCCACGAACTTCTTCCGCTTGTAATAGAGCACATCACGCAGTTCTTCAGGAACATCCTGCGGATCTGTATGAATACGTCCCTTGAGTCCCCGCTTCCGGTGATAAGCCTCATACACCTCATTGGCAATGCGGTAATATGTGCAATACTTTCGTATAGTCATGGTTTCCAAAAGAGGGACAGAACGCCCGCACACCGAGTCCTCCAATGCCTTGATAGCCGTTTCCCTATCTTCCACCTCGATTTTGAAATTCGGCACTATGCGGTTAAATACCTTTTGTGCAATCCGTCCTGTACGCTGCTGGTACGGCAGGTTATGTGCCACGTAATCGTTGAACCCGTCGGGATTCGCGACAATGACATCAATCATCCGTTCCAGATAATCGAAGAGGCGGGTTAGGTTCTCCATGCACCACGTATCATCTGGCTCTACATCCGCACACTTGGGGTTATTCGTAATGATAAAGCGGGTCCGCTTCCGGTCCGTAACACGGATTGATCGGGAGTCCCCGTATCGGCTTGAAGCAACATGGAACCACCTGCTCTCCATCGGGTTGAATGCCAACCAGTCAGCTAAGAACGTCTCCCGACTGTCATATTCTCCAGAAGCAATCAACTCCTCAACATCTCCCCATTCTTCCGGAGTAGGTCGCGGCACCTCGATATAGAATTCCCGGTATTTATCATCGCCCATTGCGGCCAACCGCTCGAACCGATGTTGAATCTCAACCAGCCTTTCAAGCAAATCGCCACCAACAACAATCTCCCATTGGCGACTTTCGCCCAACGCCTCCAAATGCGAAGCGTTCAAGCCAACCTCCTTCGCCAAATCGGCAAGGAGCCTTCTATCTATGGTCTTTCTTTCGTACATTTCTGTATGTCCATTAAATTTCAATAAACTTGCTCGGATCAAATCCGTTCATCAGGTGTTCATCTTCAAAAACATATCCCATCTGGTTACAGATTATACGGGTTCCGCCAATCACAGTGCCGATATTGGTATGCGAATGCCCGTAAATCCAGGCATCAATCCGGCTGTCAGCTATCAGTTCTCCATATTCACTGGCAAATGCGCTGTTCAGCACGGAATCCCTATGATGCTGAGCCACTACCTGAAGTGTCGGCAGGTGATGCGTAACCACTACGATATGAGGTGCCGTACTTTCCTTGATACTTTTCCGAATAAAGTCAATACAGGTCTCGTGCATCCAGTTGAATTCCTCCACCTGCAGCAACTTCCCATCGAACTTAATCTGTCGGAAATCATTCATGCCTTTCCACACGAAATACTCATCGTTCGGATTGACCCGTGACCACAGCGTACTCAGCACGAAGTCGGTATCATCAATGCGAACAACCTGATTCTGATAGTAGCCGACATTCTCCCGGAACATCCACCGCCATTGCAGATCCCGTTCCATCACATCAGAATAGTTGTAGTATTCGTGGTTGCCGGGGACAATCAGCACCTGTTGGTAGCTCTCCGAAGCCCATTTCGAGAACTTTGTCAGTGGAGCTATCTTGTCTTTCAAGTAGAATATGTCTCCGGCCAACACCAGCACGTCGCCGGTTACCGGCAGTTCATTATGTTTCAAATATCTGCTGTTTTCCTGGAACTCCAGGTGCAAATCGCTCATGTATTGTATCCTCACCTTATTGCTCTCCTTTCTTTGATTGTTCTATCTGTTTCTCTATGATTGCCTTTACCCGTGTAAATGAGACAGGGGTGAAATCGTTGTTATCTACTCCAACATCATACTGCGTGGGAAAAAGCATCTTTAGCCTCGGAGCGTCCTTCCCGGTGTTGTGCCTGCTGGTATGTACATGTCCGAAAAGCTGCCAGGTGCCATTGTATGAGCCACCATAGCAAAGGAACGGACAGTGATTCAGATAAATTTTCTGTTTATCCACCTCAATATACATCTGCATCACTATCAGTTCGAAATATTTCGTGTAATTCTGCCTCAGGTTCTTTATGTCGTGGTTGCCGGAAATAAGGTATATTTTCCCATTCAGCCTGTTCAGTACATTTACCCATTCGGCAGAATCGCCAAGACAGAAATCACCTAGGTGGAACACGATATCTTCCGGACCGACCACGCGGTTCCAGTTAGAGATAATCGTTTCATTCATGTGCGATACATCCTTGAAAGGCCTGTTGCAGAACCTGATGATATTGGTGTGGTTGAAGTGGGTGTCGGATGTAAAGAACACTCTGCTTCCGTCAAATTTGTAATTCATAATCTTTTCATTCATGCGCATCACTGCGCGGTTAATAATACGTTACAATTCAGCCCGTGGATGGAATTGACGGAGAGGAACACATCGTGCGAACGTCACCACAAGGCATAAAATAAAAACCGTCGAAAAGTTCGGTAAGGACTCTCCGACGGTTTTCATTTATCGTTTCAGCGGGATACTAGCATCATCGTATCCCCGATGGTTTATCAAACGTTCGTCGGAAAATGTCTCTAAAAGTATAGAAAACTTCAATGCCCGAAGTATGGACACACGACAATCTCTCAAGGCATTTTATGCCTCGATCCGATACGGTTTTCCAGTTATTCATTCTTCTTTGCTGCATTTAAGCTTTATGTTTTTATTTAATTGATGGCGCAAAATTACGGATTTTCTTGAGGACCAGCAAATTTCTTTAGAGAAAAGCCGATATGAAACAAACTGCGAAGCCCATAGTGCAAAAATGCAAGTGCATATTTTGTTTTCGTTACCCTTTTACTGGGAAAGTTCAAAGTATCGTTCTTGAACGCTAATACCGATATACAATGTAACCTTAATAAAAAGAACATTTATCATATCGATTGATCTATCCGTAATAATTTGGGCGGAAACTTATGATAAAATACATCTCCAGCCCAAATCAAATTAACCTACTTCCTATTATAGGGAGGAATATATTATTGCGACAGCTTATTTTTGTCCTTGATAATCTTATTAATAACAGAATCTGGTTTAATAAAAGATTTTACACCAAGCCATATTTTACCATGATCTATGAAATTCATCAATACGCATGTAATAACCCAATAAATAGTTTGAACAGAAAAATCAAGCCACTCATTCGGAATCTGTTTCCTGATAAAGAACCAATATATTATGTAAATAACAATAGCAAAGAAAATATATAAAAAACTATGCAATTGCATGTTCTTCATTTCCAACTTTGCATCTTGAATTTCGTTTTTTCGGCTTAGAGTGTCTATTTCGAAACGTAAATTTTTATTTTCCTCCTCTTTCTCAAAATAGGCATTCTCGCTTGTTCTTATATGTTCAACATATTCAATAAATTCAGAAGTTGGCATAGATACAAGTCTGTTAGCTTCCGTATCATCGATACATCCTTCAGACATTCTAATACACAGTTTTGCTATTGCTTCCTGTGTGACAAGACCGTTTATTTGCAATTTTGCTATTCTATTTTGAATTTCGTCAACAATTTTTGCTGTCGGTCCTTTTTCAGATCTGTAGCGTAATATATTTGCAGACAAGCTGGACATTGCCAGCATAGAAGTGGCATTTTTCAAATCTAACGAAGGATTAGCATACCATAGTAGTAAAAGCAAATCTGCAGCATTTATACTTTTCCTTTGCCATACAGGGATCTCCAGCTCATGTTTGTTAAATGAAATTGAGTTAGTAAGAAACCAGCAATTTACATCTGAGAATTCCGCTATTTTTTTTGAGGATCTTTTGTGTTCTACATATGTTTGTGCAATAACATCATTTAGCGCACTTTCTGCATTTCGTCTGATGTTCTTCAATACGCGGTATTCATCTGATTTCGATGCTTTGTCAATTAAAGATCTGATCGCTGTATCATAAATAACATTGATCCCTTTTTTAGCCAAGTCATTCATTATACCATCCTTGTACAACTGAAGGTCTGAACTGCTGTCTAGACCTCTGCGTACACAAGCTGCATGTATATCTGATTCATCCCATGCAGCTCTCGAATCTTTATCTTCAAAATTTATTATTCTGTTAGTGAGAAGAATTCTTATCTGCTCAATAGTTCTTTGTAGAATACTAAATCTAAATCCAAGATTTCTTGCTGTTTCAAATAACTGAAAACAGGTCTCATAAGATTCTTCTGTATTCAAATTACATAAACTGATATAGAAATTGGTATCAAGTAACAATTCTGTATCCATTACTTTTTCCGTAATAGTAAAGGACAGATAGGAGGTGATTATCCCCCCAAGATAGATATTGCAAATGATTTTGTAATATTTGTCTTTTGATCTAATTTTCTCAGCAACATACTTTGAAACGTAATATTTTTGATCGGTAATTTGAGTAGGATTACCTTCAAAGATTCTATTCTTTTGATCTTGAATGAATATTACTAATTCTTGGAAATCGAAATCAACATTTTCTCTATCACAATAAATCTTATAATTCTTTTTTAACAGAGAAATCCTCTCCTTTTCTTTTGAGTATTGTTCATTAACTTTAGTTGCATAACCAGCTTTTATAATAAAAGACTTATCAGAATTAATAACAAATCTATTCTTATCCGTATCGATAAGAGAAAGTATAGAATTAAGTGCAACTGGAGGTATTTCTAGTTCAAAACGTGCTTTAATAGCATCTCTAATTTCTAGAGTACTTTTACCCATAATTACTCCGTTGGTTGCCTTCTGAGACAACATCCAATTCAAAGTTTCTTGTACAATTGGTATAAACAATTGCAAAATACTTTTCCCTTTGTTGACTTTTTGTGAGTCTTGAATGAATGACAATAACGAATAAGTTGCTAACAAATTTTCTGAAACCATATTGTTGCATTTTTAAAATGACACATTGTGTATTATTATCTTCTTTTGGCCTGTAGCTTCTTTTTATATCCTTCTTATTTGTAGTAAACATTCAATTCGTATTAAACCTAAAAGTACAGATTCTCATTTTCTGGCACCTTGTTCTCCAGGAACATAACATAGTAGATCGGGAGATAAAGGATATTTCCTTTCGTTTTTATTTCCCTTTCGTTTGAAAGGACAATAGATGAAACAATATGGTAATCCGGAATTGACATCAGGTTATCCAATGCACTATGAACCGTATAATCCTTTCCGGATTTAACCTCGATTGGCAGCACACTCATGGTGCCACTGTCATCAACAAGGAAGTCTACCTCTCCTTTCTGCTTATTGTCGTAGTAGAACAATTTTTCGTAATGTGCTTTCAGTTCCTGGGCAACGGCACTTTCATAGACAGAGCCAAGGTTAATGCTGGCAATGTCGTTCAGTATTGGCTGGATATTGTAATGATACAACTGGGAAGTAAGCATACCTACATCGTTCATGTACAGTTTCAACAAATTTTTCTGCTGGGATTCTGCCAAGGGATATTTCGGATTGCTGATTGCATGGGATGCTATCGTAATACCGGAATTGATCAGGTACTCAAACTCCTCCACGTAATTGCTGAATCTGTCTCCTTTACAGTCCAATATATCTTTTGCCACAATTCGCTTCTTCTTGTTCTCCATCTGAGAGGGAATCATATCATAGATACGGCGGATATACAGTTTCTTGGCAGCGTCCTCTTCGTAACGTGAAGCATCGACACCATACAATTCTCTGATAGCCTCCTGAACCTCTCTTACTTTAACGATATTATGACTGTTCAAATATTCATTGACCGCATCCGGCATACCTCCCACGAGCAGGTATCTTTTGAAAAGACTTAGCACCTTATCATGAACCTCCGGAGCCAAAGACTGTTTTTGCTCAAAAGATTTTCTTAGATGCTTAATTGCATCCTCGCCGAAATCATTTGCAATCAGGAATTCTTCAAAGTCCAGCTGATACATTTTCTTGGGGATAATACTTCCGACTGGAACCGAAACAGTCTTTTTCAATGCAATTCCCAACAGGCTTCCGCTGCAGATAAACCGATACCGATGCTCTTGTCTTAGGAACTTGAGCATCGTCAGAAATTGCGGATAATGCTGAATCTCATCAATGAATACCAATGTATTTTCATATCTGTCCAGCTTGGATCCTGCGACCATACTTAAGTTCAGGTAAAACTCTTCCGTGGTACGGACATTTTTGAATATCTTGTCTCCTGCATCGTCTTCCACGAAATTTATCTCCACATAGTTGTCATAGAGTTCCGTCCCTACATCTCTTATGATGTAAGACTTGCCTATCTGCCTCGCTCCTTCAATAAGGAGAATCTTGTCCTCATTAGACCTGAGGTGGTCATCTATATATGATCGGATCTTTCTGTACAGCATTACTTCTACACTTTTCTAAAAGATTTGATTATGCAAATATACACTTTTCTATTGAAACGCATCTTTCAATTCTACACTTTTTCTACATCCTTTCAATTTTCAACGGTACAACTTATGTCGAAAGTGACTTTACTTTATCCCCGTATTCATATATACGCCAATTAAAGTAAAGTCAAAATAAGGGAAGAAAAGAGATGACTTCGCCAAACAGACCAGCCGATTTGCCGAAGTCTACCAATGATACAGCCTGTTTTTCTTTTGGCTGCAAAATCTTCGTGAGTGCATCTTGTTTTTAGTTGACATCAGTTGGTGAAAATCCCACTTATTTTCGTACCTTCGCAACGGATAGGAAACAGGTGGACTTCGGACGGGAAAATGGAGTTTTCTCGTTGGTTCTGATTCAAGTGAAAAGTGCGGCAAAACGGACGGTTTTTGGCCTGAAAAACAAGCGGAAAAAGGCTTTTCTACCGTTTAAAACGCAACTTTTTCATATTCAAGTTGTTCGGTGTGCTGCATCGGTAAGTGATGGCTTATGACACGTACAATACATTGATTGTTAATATGCTCGTATGGAGAATTTCCCTTTGGAATTGTTCGATGCAGAAAGTCGGAATACTCTCTTGGAGCTGTTGTAGGAAATTGTGGTAAGTTGTTGGATTATGTATCGTGGGGAGTGTGAAAGATTTGATGATATAACCAGAAGTAGGAACTTAGGTCGGGAGGCAGGACGAAAGTAAACTATAAAGGCTTTAATTAAGATATTCTTTATGTTGTAATGGTCGATTGGATGGAACAAAGTCTATGCGTGTGTATGGATGAAGAGCTTGTCAATTCGGGCTGGAATGAACAGGGGATAGGGCTAGGATAAAAAATAACCTGAAAGTTGTTGCTTTCAGGTTATCAATTATTTTATCGTTGAGGGTGTCCGCCACCTTGACGACCTCTTTGTTGCCACTCTTTCATGCGTTTTTCTTCGTTGGCCTTGTAGGTTTTATATTGCTCTTCGGTCAATACTTTTTTTAGTTCGGCGTCTGCAGCTTCACGGTCTTTTTTCATTTGATCACGCATGGCTTCACGGTTATCCCGGTTTTTCTGCATGGCTTCTTCACGCTTTTTGAACGATTCGGTATACCATTTTTTCAGGTCTGCCTGTTGTTTGTCTGTCAACTTTAATTCGGTGGTCAGGCGTTCGACCGTCCGGGTCGCTTGCTGTTCCGGAGTCATTCGTTCACGCGGGCCCCTTTGTTGGGCATTTACTGTTATGGCCAGGAACATCAATAATGTGGTGGCTAAGAATACTAACTTTTTCATAATCGCTTTTTTAGTTCAATAAATGTTTTCTATAAAAATTGGTTTTATATTATATAAGACAATCTATCCGAACAAAGGTTTATAGCATATGAGAGATTATTTAGTTGTTATTCCAGGTAGAGGCAAGTTGCTGGAAGTAAATGACATCTTCCCATTCATTACCCCTTTTTAACCATTGTTTCCGGTAACCGGTTTGGGTAAAGCCCGTGGCTTCGAAGAGTTTCAGACTGGCCACGTTACAACTGGGCACACTACTGTATACCTGATTCAAGCCCAGGGTTTCGAAACAATAATCCAGCATGAGCTTAATCGCCGAGCTGGCATAGCCTTGTTTGCGGTTTTCCATATTGTGAATCATGATTCCCAGGCCGGCCCGCTGGTGATAAGGGTCGAAATCGTACAGGTCGATCAGTCCGATGGGCTCTTGGGTATCGACACGTGTAATCATCAGCCGCAATTGCTTGCTGGTATAAATGTCTACATGGGCATTTTCAATGTATTTTTTCAGTGTGAAATGAGAGAATGGGGTCAGGGTGTCACTGACATCCCAAAGGTCCATATCGTTTTCCCACTTGTAGAGGTACTCCAAATCTTCGGGTTCGAGTGCCCGGATCAGAATGTTTTCATCTTGCATCATAAGTTTTGTCATTTATTCTATGGTCAATATTCATATCTATAATAGGGCCTAATTTTCCTTCCTGGTATTCCCGGATGCAGGCTTGTGGGTATAATCGGCGAATAGGGATTAACGCTTGACGGGCAGTGTCCAGTGCATGGTATTGAGAGAAAATATACCGGTATAATTCACCCATCCGGATGATCTTTATTTTGTTGCTTTCTGTTAGAATCGGATCTGCCGGTGTATCGAACGACGTGAATAATTGTATGGTATAGTTTTTACCCGGGAGAGTATCCCGGAAGTCGTATTCTCCGAAAGAAAAGGAGGATACGACTTTATTTTGCGGACCTGCAAAGGCCGAAGAATAGTGCCGACTCGTTACCATATTATTGTTTTGTTTGCTTCTGGATAAAGATTGACCTAAGAGAGCGGAATGAAAACCGCAGTAAAACAGACATACTGTAATCAATCCTTTTCTTAACTTTTCCCTTATCCGAATGGAAATTTCCATCTTTTACAAATATAGTTTTTTTACTCCGTATTTAACTCCTTTTGGCTTGTAATTAATTTATCATTTATATTTTCACTACCTTTGCTTGGGTAATACGTAATCGAAGATAAAATGTTTGATTTGTTGTGTATCGTCGGACCGACTGCGAGTGGAAAGACGAATTTGGCTGTTCGTTTGGCTGCTGCATTCGGCGGAGAGATCATCAGTGCCGATTCCCGGCAAGTATATCGGGGGATGGATATCGGGACTGGTAAGGATCTGGATGAGTATGTATGGGAGGGGAAAAAAATTCCTTACCATTTGATCGATATTGTGGAGGCTGGGTATAAATATAATGTCTTTGAATATCAGTCGGACTTTGTGAAGGTTTGGGAAGATTGCAGGCAGCGGGGTGTTTTGCCTGTGTTATGCGGTGGAAGTGGCTTGTATGTGGAGGCTGTGTTGAAAGGGTATAAGTTACTGGCTGTACCGGTCGACGAGGATTTACGGGCTTCATTGGCCGGACTGTCTTTGCCGGAATTGGCCGCTCGTTTGGCGACATATAAGAAATTACATAATACGACAGAGATAGATACACCTAAACGGGCCATCCGGGCGATAGAAATTGAAGAATATTATAAGACACATCCTTATGAGGAGAAAGACTTTCCTCAGATCCATCCTTTGGTTGTCGGGGTAGGTGTGAGCCGGGAGGTGAGGCGTGAGCGTATCACGCAGCGATTACATGTCCGTTTGCAGCAGGGCATGGTGGAGGAGGTGGAACGGATTTTGCAAAGTGGTGTGAAGCCCGAAGATTTGATTTATTACGGTTTGGAATATAAATACCTGACGCTGTACCTGACCGGACAGTTGGGCTATGAGGAAATGGTGCAACAATTGAACGTGGCCATTCATCAGTTTGCTAAACGGCAAATGACCTGGTTCCGGAAAATGGAACGCGATGGATTCGATATCCATTGGTTGGAATCCGGGATACCTATGGAAGAAAAAGTAGAGACCGTAAAAAGGTGGTGGCTCACTCCTGATAACTGAGTTCTTCCAGTATATTTTCAGCTAAAAACTTTTTGTCTTCGGGAAATATTTGCAGTATGTTGGTTAATTTTGTCCGTTGTTCTGGCATCAGGTGAGGGACCAGGTTTTCAATCACTGTGGAAGCTTCGAAAGCTACAGTAAAATCGTCCTCCTGCAAGATTTGTAAAAAATGATCTAAATAGGAGGAGTAGTCCAATGAAGATTCCCAGACAATCCGAAGCAATTCCTTCTTGAGCGTTCCTTCGGAAGTCTGTTCCAGTTTTTGGATTAACAGGTCTTTGAACTGATTATCTTTAATATCGGCCAGCAAATTGGCGATGATAGTGATTGTCGACGGTGCGAGAGGCTGGGACAGGATGTCCAGTAATTTACCGGCAATAACCAGGTCGCCGTTTTCCTTTACGGTATCAACTGCTTCTGCGATTGCTTCGGGATCTCCGCTGCTGATTTTCTTTAGTATTTCCTCGTTATTCTCCATCGTATTTTATTTTGCCGCGAAGATAAAAAAAAGAGCGTTGTTCACGCTCTTTTTTTATTTATTATTTCGTTTCTTCCTCATTCCCTTTGGAACGCGGGTGAAATTTATTAATTGTATCTTTCAGATAATGATCGTCGAGATGGGTATAAATTTCTGTTGTCAGGATGGATTCATGTCCCAACATATCTTGTACCGCTCTCAGGTCTGCTCCTCCACTCACCAAATGAGAAGCAAAAGAATGACGGAAAGTATGAGGAGACACATTTTTCTTGATTCCGGCACGGGTAGCCAGGTGTTTGATAATATTGAACACCATTACTCTCGAAAGAGCAGTTCCCCGTTTGTTCAGGAATAAAACATCTTCGTATCCTTTTTCAATTTCCAGGTAATCGCGGTATACTTTCATATATTGTTTGATTTCCTGTTTTGCATTTTTGCTCAGTGGAATCATCCGTTCTTTGTTCCCTTTCCCTTCGATTTTCACAACTCCCTGACGGAAATTGATGTTGGATAATTTTATACTGATCAGCTCTGAAACGCGTAATCCGCAGGAATAAAGCATTTCGATAATGGCTTTATTACGCTGGGCTTCCGGTTTGTACATCTCTACAGAATTCAACATGGCGTCGATTTCTTCGGTTGTCAGGATGTTCGGTAATTTCCGTCCGATTTTCGGAGCTTCGAGTAATTTGGTCGGATTGTTTTCCAACTGTCCGTCGAATACTAAAAATTTATAAAATGAACGAATACTGGAAATACATCTCGCTTGTGTACGATTGGTAACTCCAACTTCGTTTATAAACATCAAATAATCTTTCAGATGGTCGTAGGATATCGCATCAGGCGTTGTAACGTGATGTTTGTCAGCGCAATACTTTGCCAGCTTCTTAATGTCGTTTAAGTAAGCTTCTACTGAATTCGATGAAAGTGATTTTTCTAAAATCAGATAAGTTTTGTAACTTTCAATAGCATCTTCCCAAGTCATTGTTGTCAAATTTATATGTATTAATAATTAAACAAAAGTCCACCTTATCACACAGTATATTTTTAATTAATGCCTAAAGGTATATCTTTTTTTTTTATTCGATTTATATTTTTCTGAATTTAACTATGTAAAGTAAAATAATTAACAAATACATTTGTGTAAAAAGTTGATTATTATGGATTTGAGATTTTGAACAAATATAATAAAAAAGTAGGAATTTGATATTAGAAATTTTGAAATACCGACGTAAAAGTTAGAAAAATGAGTAATTTTGTAGAATAAGTTTAGATCACAAATACGGAGAAAATGCAGATATTATTACTTAATGGCCCCAATTTGAATTTACTGGGAGTGCGGGAACCGGAGGTGTATGGAAAAGAAACATTTACAGATTATTTTCGTCAGTTAAAAAATAAATATCCGTCGGTGGATATTTCCTGTTTTCAATCCAATGTAGAGGGGGAACTGATCGATAAGATCCACGAGGTAGGTTTCAGTTACGACGGGATTATTTTGAATGCAGGTGCCTATACCCATACTTCGATCGCTTTAGCCGATGCGATTGCTGCGGTTAAAGCTCCGGTGGTCGAGGTACATATTTCCAATACAGCCCGGCGGGAGGCTTTCCGGCATGTTTCTTATCTGACAGCTGTTTGCCGGGGCGTGATCATGGGGTTCGGACTGAAATCTTATGAATTAGCCTTATTGGCTTTGATTAATGAAAAATAATGTATACGGAAAAGGACGGATTGCGTATATAAAAATATAACGGGATAAATAAATTACTAAATGAAAAGAACAAAGATTGTCGCAACCATTTCGGATAAAAGATGCGAAATAGGCTTTTTAAGAGAGTTGTATGAAGCCGGGATGAATGTGGTTCGGTTGAATACTGCTCACCAGACGCTCGACGAAGCGATGAAAGTGGTACGGAATGTACGTGCTGTCTCAGATCAGATCGCCTTGTTGATCGATACCAAAGGCCCCGAAGTCAGAACTTGTGATATTGTCGTGCCTGTCCGTGTCGGGAAGGGGGAAATTATTTTTATGACGGGTGACCGGACTTTGGTGGCTGAAAAGTTGATCCATGTGTCTTATGAACATTTTGTCCGTGATGTTCAGATCGGCGATAAAATTCTGGTAGATGACGGGGATGTCGAGCTGATCGTACGGGATAAAAAAGAAAACTGTCTCGAATTGGAAGCTTCGAATCCGGGAGAGATAAAAGATAAGAAGAGTATCAATGTGCCGGGAGTGAACATGCATCTCGAGTCGTTAAGTGATAAAGACCGGAAATTTATTCAGTTCGCTATGGATAATAAATTGGATTTCATCGCCCATTCTTTTGTCAGAAATAAGCAGGATGTGATGGAAATCCAGCAAATTTTGGATGAACAGCATAGCAACATCAAAATTATTGCAAAAATAGAAAATCAGGAAGGGGTGAATCATATCGATGAGATTCTCGATCATGTATATGGCGTGATGGTGGCCAGAGGGGATTTAGCTATCGAGATCGATGCTGAAAAGATACCCCTGATTCAGCGCTATATCGTCAATAAATGTATCGAGAGTAAAAAGCCGGTGATCATCGCAACCCAGATGTTGCACACGATGATCGACCATCCGCGTCCGACCCGGGCCGAGGTGAGCGATATTGCCAATGCTGTTTTCAGTGGAACGGATGCCATTATGCTGAGTGGGGAGACGGCTTATGGAGATTATCCTTTGGAAGCCGTTAAAGTGATGAGCCGTGTTGCTGAGGCCAATGAGTCGATTTTACCGCCCGATGCCAACCGGAATTTAGTTCGTATTAATAATGAGATTACAGCAGCTTTGGCCAGAGTGGCTGTCCGGATGACTACCATGTTGCCCATCAAGGCGATTGTGGTAGATACGAATTCCGGACGTACAGCCCGTTATCTGTCGGCTTTTCGGGGCGGTTTGCCTGTATATGCCCGTTGTTACGACGAACATGTGATGCGCGAATTAGCTCTTTCTTTCGGGGTGAGACCTTATTTTTCCGTAAAACCCCATTCAAGGGATGAGTTTATGCGGGACATTCCACAGGTATTATTGCAGAACGGTTACCAGCCTGAAGATCAGATCCTGGTGATCGGAGGAAGTTTCGGACATGTCCGCGGGGCATCTTTCCTTGAAGTTTGTAAAATCAGTGATATAAAATAACAGGGAACAGGCAGAGGAGTGTAGGATGATAAAAGCAGTTTTTTTTGATATAGACGGAACATTGGTGAGTTTTCACACTCACCGGGTTTCCGAAGCTACCCGGCAAGCTATCCGGCAGTTAAGGACTCAGGGAATAAAAGTATTTATAGCTACCGGGCGGCATTTACAAGTAATTAATAATCTGGGTGATCTGGAGTTCGACGGGTATGTGACCCTGAATGGCAGTTGTTGTTATATCGGACGGGATCGGGTCATTTACCGGAGGATGATTCCGGAGATCGCCTTGGAACATCTGATAAAGTATCAGGAAGAGAAGGAGACCTTCCCCTGTATTTTTGTCCGGGAGAAGGATATGTTTATCAACTATAATAATCAGCATACCCGGGAGGTATTCCGGATGCTGGATTTTCCGGAACCGGTAGTGAAAGATATTCATGAGGCTACCCGGGAAGGGGTTTTTCAGTTGATTGCGTTTTTCTCAGAGCAACAGGAAGACCGGATTATGCAGGCCTTACCGGAATGTGAGGCTACCCGCTGGAATCCGTTGTTTACCGATGTCGTGCCGGTTGGGGGAAACAAGAGTATCGGAATGGAAAAAATATTGGCTTATTTCGGAATTTCCCGCGAAGAGACGATGGCTTTCGGGGATGGAGGAAATGACATTCCTATGTTGGAATATGCCGGAATAGGGGTGGCTATGGGAAATGCTTCCGAAGAAGTGCAGCGGCACGCCGATTTCGTTACATCCGGTGTCGACGACGAAGGTATTGTACATGCCTTGAAACATTTTCATATCGGCGGACTTTAAAAGTGTGGGTGAATTCCGATTTCACATCGATACGTCCCCGGAGTTTATCTGTTATGCTGCGGCGGTATAGGTTTAAACGATTACAAGGGTTTCAGAAACTATCTCAAACCCTTGTCCGTTTTGCCCGTTGTCACTGTTTAAAGCAGTTTCCCTGACAGATCTATTTTTATTTCGATTTCTTTGGCTCCTTTTTCGAGTTCGAACAGGTAATAGGTTTGATCCGGCGTTTCGTAACGTTCAATATCGTCGATGATATAATCGGCATAAGCCGAAGTTTTCAAGGCATTCATTACGGCGGTTTCAACTTCGTTTTGGCGGACATCGTAATGGGTATTCAGCCAATTGCCGGAGGCATCGAATATCACTTCTTTGCTGCGGTTTTCGTGTATGATATCTACCTCTGTACGGTTATGTTCGGTTTCAGTTTCGATGATACGGCAAGCCGGATATTTGTCATTGATGAATTGCTGGAGCGAAGCCGGTAATTCCGAGGCGTCGGGAAGATAGTTTTCGTAATCGTCATCGGTTAGGTCGGCCTGAACTTTGACCAAAATTCCGTCGGCTGAATAATAGAGATCGTATTCTTGTTTGTCTTTTTTCACTTCGATGACATAAATCGTTTCGGTTTCGTTACGCTCCAAACGATCGATATCGTCGATATACCATTGTGCATATTCACTGTTTGCCAAAGCTTTTTGTACGTCCTCAGGCAGTTGGCTGGTGTGGGTCAACTCGGTTTCGGTCATATACCATCGGCCTGTAGCATCGAACCAGGCTTTCCCGTCGAGTTGATTGTCGATGAATTCTGCTATCAGGTAATTGTTTTTCTTTTCCCATTCCACTTGTGTGGCGTTGGGATATTTACTTTCAAAAGCTTGGCGGGCTTGAGGATCAGGGGTTACCGAATCGTCGTTGTCGCAACTGCAAAAGCCGAATAGGGCTAATCCGAAAAATAATGCGTATAAGTTCATAGTTATTTATTTTTAATTAATTATCGATATCGATGAGTTGAAATGCTTTGTTGAATTCGAGTTCAAGCTGATTGTTCAATTTTACTTCATAAGTTTTACTGTCCCGTTCAATTTTCAAAATTTTAGCTTCCGGGTAGTGTTTGCTTACGTAGTCTTTAATGGCTTGAGGTACGATTCCTGTCGGTACTGTAGAATATTTACAGTCGACTTTTTCCCATGAGCCGTCTTTCAGAAATTCAGCTTTTTCTCTGTTGACAAATACAACTTCATATTTCTTTTCCCAAAAGTCTTTTTCCATTTTGGCCAGGGAAATTTCATTCTTAGGGAAATACTTTTGGATAAATTCCTGAGCTTTTTGAGGTAGTTGATCGACTGTAATTGCTCTATCGTCGTCGGCTTTCGCTAAGCCCTGCAAAGCGAACAGGCAGGCAAATAATAAAATGATTTGTTTCATAGCTTTCAAATTTTAAGTTTTACAATTCAAAAGTAGAACCCAAAACTGAAAAGATTTTGAAATCGGGAAAAAAATGAATTTTATTTCGACTTATTGAGAAAATCGATCTGGAAACAATGCTTTCCTGTATAATAATATCGGATGTGAAGCTGATATAATTTGCAGATCGATTCGGCAATAGACAGGCCCAGGCCGCTGGAGCCTTCACCGGTATGTTTGCCTTGATAGAAACGATGGAATATACGGGAGGCATCCAGTGCTTCCGGGTGACCGGTATTGCAAATGGTAAGGTGATCGGACTGAATTTCGATGTCGATTTTTCCTTGTGATTTATTGTGGATAAAAGCATTTTTGAGCAGGTTTGTGATTAGGGCGGTTGCCAGTGTTTCGTTCATATTCACCGTTAAAGTGGCTGATTGATGCACTTCGACTTGGATGTTTTTATAGTCGTAGATCTCCTGGTAATCTTCGAGCTGTGAGCTGATCAGATCGTTCAGACAAATTTCCTGACTCTCCTGGAATTGGCCGTTTTCTATTTTGGAGAGGAAAAGCAAAGACTTATTCAGTCGGATAATATAGGTAAGGGTCTGTTGGATCTTGGCTATTTCGGTCAGTTGGTCTTCTGTAAGTGACTCGCTTTCTGCCATCATTTCCAGACGGTTTTGGCAGATTGCCAGAGGAGTCTGCAATTCATGCGAAGCATTACCGATGAATTGTTTTTGTTGTTCATAGATCGCCTGGTTACGTCGGTGAGTTTGAATGGCTGCTTCATTTAATTTCCGGAACTCTGTGATGTTGGTTTGCAAATCCGGAGGACTCTGGCTTTTACCGATCGTATATTGGTCCATCCATTTGAGTAGCACATAAAGGGGACGCATACTCCGGTAGTAAACCCAGGTATTCACCAAAAGAATAAGCAGGAGAAGCGAAAAATAGAGGAGAAGCATCCAATTCAGAATAGCTTCCTGTAAGTCTTGCTTTTCGATCGTCGGAGTACTGACCGTGAGTTCGTAATATTGTCGGTCTTTGTCTTTGAAAATGGTTCTTAGGACCCGTGCCGGCTCGGTTTCTCCCTTGGCTTCGATGTGGACCATTTCGTCGGAATACCGGATCCGTTTCTGTTTCTCGGCATAATCTGCAGTTACTGTAATCAGATAATAACTATTATTACTACCGTCAGATTGGGAAGGTAATTGTTCTCCTGCCAAGGCCCGGGTGATCAGTACCTCTGAATAATCTTCCAGAGAATCGTCTACTTCATCGTTGACTTCATCTATAATAGCCATATAAAATAGTATGCCCCAAGCCGCTAAAATGATCGGTAGGGCCAGGGACAGATGAATCAGGATGCGGTAGATTAATTTCATAGGGCTTGAAGTGACATTTTATATCCAAAACCATAGACTGCTTTGACCTCCGCGTTTGCACCCGCTTCGGTCAGTTTTTTGCGGAGGTTTTTCACCTGGGCATAAATAAAATCGAAATTATCCACCTGATCGATGTGATCTCCCCATACCGATTCTGCCAGAGTCATTTTATTGATTACTCTTTCGGGACGCTGGATAAAATAAAGTAGTATATCGTATTCTTTTCGGTTCAGTTCGATGGGGGTACCTGCAACAAATACCTGGAAATGGTCCGGGTCGATCCGGATATTACCGTATTCGATATAAGTGGCACCGGCGTGATGATTTCTACGGATAACACTTTTGACCCGGGCAATGAGTTCGGCCAGATGGAAAGGTTTGGGTAAATAGTCGTCGGCACCCAGATCCAGGCCGGTGACCTTGTCCTCCAGTGAATCTTTGGCCGAAATGATGATGATATTTTCTTTCTTATTTTCCTTTTTTAATTCTTCCAGCAGATCCAGCCCGTTTCCGTCCGGTAACATGATGTCGAGCAGAATACAATCGTAAGTATAATCGGCCGTTTTTTCCAACGCTGTTTGAAAATCAGGAGCTTCCTCCGTAACATACCTTTCTTTCTCGAGGCTACGGCAAATAATTTCGCGTAATGACGGATCGTCTTCTATAACAAGAACTTTCATAAACTCATTTTTTCTACAAACAAATATAGTAATTCTGAAATACAACTGAAATCGCCTGGTTGGAAATCTGCTCCGTTTTGGAGGGGAGAAATAAATTGGCGAACCGGGAGTCCCTGTTTATTATGGTGTCGGACTCTGGATTCGCCAATCGAAAATTTGCCTGACAGGCAATTCTCGGGTTAAAAAGTTCAATCTGATAAAAAAGCCCCCGGGTAGGGAGCTTTTTTAGAAACTGGTCAGTGCACTGGCCAAGTCGGGTTCGATATCGAGAATCATGGGTAAGTGTAATAATTCCAGAACGTCCATGACTTCTGACGATATATTGCACAATTTGATTTCAGAATGATTGCTTTTGGCTGTTTTTACTAATGAGATAATACAGCCGATACCACTGCTGTCTATAAATTCAATGTTTTTAAAATCGAAAATCATTTTATTACCTTCTTGCGAAAGTATAGGTTTTAATTCTGATTTAACTTCTTCTGTCACTGCTAATGTAAATCTCTTTAAATCGATAAATTCTGCAATGATGCATCCTTTCTGCTCAGTTAATTTTGTAATCATTTTTTTGATTTTTAATAATGCGTTTTGGTTTAGATTAGTTGTTTTTCTTGAATGTAAATAAATTATGTTTCCTTAGGTTGCCTATAGAATGTCGAAAATAGGACAAAAAGTATAAATAACCAAATCTTTTTTATAAGAAAATCATATTCCGGCCGGATAAAAATTTGACGAAAGAGGAAGTCTGAACAGATATAAATTATATCTTTGTGATGTTTTTAAATGCTAACGTTTGCAATTATGACGGGGAAGATGACAGGTGGATTTGTGTGGAAGCGGTGACGGATCGGGATGAATGTGAATCGACTAAATTTACGATATAAATAAAATAAAATGAAAACAACACCTTTTACCCATTTTCATGAAGCTTTGGGAGCACGTATGGCTCCGTTTGCAGGATATAATATGCCCATCGAATATCCGACAGGAATTAAAGAAGAGCATCTGAATGTCCGTAATAAACTTGGAGTTTTTGATGTTTCCCATATGGGAGAATTTTGGATTAAAGGACCGAAAGCTTTTGAATTGGTTCAGAAATTAACCACAAATGATGTGGCCGCTTTGATAGACGGAAAAGTACAATATAGTTGTTTCCCCAATGATAAGGGTGGTATTGTAGACGACTTGCTGGTGTATCGTTTCAGTGCTGAAAAATACCTGCTGGTAGTTAATGCTGCTAATATCGAAAAAGACTGGAACTGGGTGGTAAAATACGGCGCAGAACTGGGTATGAAACCGGGCGTCGAACTGGAAAATGCTTCCGACAATATTTGCCAGCTGGCTATCCAGGGGCCTTTGGCATTGAAAGCCATGCAGAAGCTGACCTCGGAAAATGTTGTCGATATGGAGTATTATACTTTTAAAGAAATACCGTTTGCGGGGATCGATAAAGTTATTTTCTCCACGACAGGTTATACCGGTTCTGGTGGTTGTGAAGTTTATGCTTATAATAAAGATGCTGAGAAATTGTGGAATGCCGTTTTCGAAGCCGGAGCGGAATTCGGGATACAACCGATCGGATTGGGTGCCCGCGATACCTTGAGACTGGAAGCCGGTTTCTGTCTCTATGGGCATGAAATCGACGATGATCATTCGCCTATCGAAGCCGGTTTGGGATGGATTACTAAATTCGTGCCCGGAAATGATTTTATCATGCGGGAATACCATGAAAAATTGAAAGCAGATAAACCGACCCGTTATATGAAACCTTTTGAAATCATCGACCGGGGAATTGCACGGCAAGGATATCCTATCGAAGATGCCGAAGGAAATGAAATCGGTGTAGTATGTTCGGGAACGGTATCTCCTTTAACCGGAAAATCTATCGGTACGGGATATGTTAAAAGCGGTTTTCATAAATTAGATAGTGAAATATTTATCCGGGTGAGAAATAAGGCGTTGAAAGCAAAAATTGTAAAAACTCCTTTTTTCTGATACCGGAAATTCAAATACCGAAAAACTATCCCAAAGTCATTATTTTGACTTTGGGATTAGTGTCTCTCTTAGAGAGAGTGATTAAATGATTTCTTTTTTGAGGTATATTCGGCACCGATTTGTTAAGGTGATTTTAAATTATAAGTAAATCCGAATATTTCTCTTATAAAATGATATTTTGCGCAGTATATTTTGCATATTTGTAACGTTTGAAGAAAAATTGAATTAAAATTTAAAACCTTTAATTATTATACAAAATGAGAAAACATATTTTTAACGCAGGTCCTTGTAAGTTGCCGGATATGACATTGGAAAATACGGCAAAAGCTGTGATGGAATTAGGGAATTGTGGCCAGTCTATTCTGGAAGTATCTCACCGTTCAGCTGATTTTCAGGCTGTTTATGATGAGACTGTCGCCCTGTTCAAAGAAGTGTTGAATATCCCCGATAATTATTCTGTTATTTTCTTGGGTGGTGGTGCCAGTATGCAGTTCTGCATGATTCCTTACAATTTCCTGGGTAAAAAAGCGGCTTATGTGAATACCGGCGTTTGGTCTAAAAAAGCAATCGCTGAGGCTAAACTTTGGGGTGAAGTTGAAGTGATCGCTTCTTCTGAGGACCGGAATTTTACTTATTATCCGAAAGGATTCCAGATTCCTGCCGATGTCGATTATCTGCATATTACATCGAATAATACGATCCGTGGTACCGAGATTTTCGAAGATCTGGATAGCCCTGTGCCCTTGATTGCCGATATGTCGTCCGATATTTGTAGTCGTCCGATCGACGTAAAAAAATATATGATGATCTATGGCGGATGCCAGAAGAACTTAGGACCTGCCGGTGCTACTTTCGTGATTATCCGTAACGACTATCTGGATAAAGTAGTGGCTGACCGCAAGATCCCGACCATGCTGAAATATCAGACTCATGTCGATAACGGATCTATGTTCAATACCCCTCCTTGTATCAATATCTTTGCCGTTGGTCAGACCCTGAAATGGATCAAACAAATGGGCGGTGTTGAAGCTATGGAAAGACGTGCTATCGAAAGATGCAATGCATTGTACAGCGAATTCGACCGCAATACGGTATTCCGTGCTGTTGTTGAAGAAGGTTCACGTTCTCGTATGAATATTCCGTTCTTGTTAGCCGAAGGATATGAAGAACTGGAGAAAGAATTTTTGGATTTCTGTAAATCTAAAAACATCGTAGGCGTGAAAGGTCACCGTTTGGTGGGTGGTTTCCGTGCTTCTACCTACAATGCTTGTACGATGGAAGATGTAAATGCTTTGATTGCTGCCATGCAGGAATTTGAAAAAGCACATAAAAAATAAATAATATTAATTCAGATGAAAGATTTACGATTTACGACCGTGCTGAGGCCTCTCGTAAATTGTAAATCTTAATCGTAAATTTTGGTAGTTATGACAAAGGTTCTGATTGCAACCGATAAACCTTTTGCTCCGGTGGCAGTAAAAGGTATCCGCGAAATCGTGGAAACTCAGGGTTATGAATTGGCTTTATTGGAAAAATATACTTCTCCGGAAGAATTGATCGCTGCTGTTGCCGACGTAGATGCTATGATCATCCGTTCGGATAAAGCGACAAAAGAAGTGATCGATGCTGCTAAAAAACTGAAAGTAATTGTACGTGCCGGAGCCGGTTATGATAATATCGACCTGCAGGCTTGTACCGATCATGGCGTAGTGGCTATGAATACTCCGGGACAGAACTCGAATGCTGTGGCTGAATTGGTATTCGGTATGGCTGTTTATCTGGCTCGTAATTTCTATAACGGTAAATCCGGGCATGAACTGAAAGGAAAGAAAATCGGTGTACATGCTTACGGAAACGTGGGACAAAACGTGGGACGTATTGCCAAAGGCTTCGGAATGGAAGTGTATGCTTTCGACCCGTTCATGACCGATGAACAAATCAAGGCTGCGGGGGCTACTCCGTTGCATTCTGCCGAAGAAATGTATGCGATGTGTGATTATGTATCTCTGCATATCCCGGCTACCGAGAAGACAAAGAAATCGATCAATTATGAATTGTTGAATCGCATGCCGAAAGGAGCTGTATTGATCAACACTGCCCGTAAGGAAGTGATCAATGAAGAAGAATTGGTGAAATTGATGGCCGATCGTCCCGATTTCAAATATATTTCCGATATCGCTCCGGACAATGCCGCTGAATATGCCCAGTTCGAAGGCCGTTATTTCTTTACTCCGAAGAAAATGGGTGCTCAGACTGAAGAAGCGAATGTAAATGCAGGCTTGGCTGCTGCCCGTCAAATTGTGGCTTTCCTGGAACATGGAGATGCTAAATTTAAAGTAAATAAATAATATTTTTATGGCTATAGTAAAACCATTCAAAGGCTTACGTACTCCTAACCAGGAAGTATGCGAGGAATTGGCTTGCCTCCCGTATGACGTGATGAATTCGGAAGAAGCTGCACAGATGGCTGCAGGAAAACCGAAATCATTGCTGCATGTTACCCGGGCCGAAATCGATTGCCCTGCCGGAACGGATATCCACTCGGAAGAAGTTTACAATAAGAGTGTTGAAAATTTCAAAATGTTTCAGGACAAGGGATGGTTGGTACAGGATCCGGAAGCGAAATTTTATATTTATGCTCAGACCATGGAAGGCCGTACCCAATACGGTATTGTCGGTTGTGCTGCCTGTGAGGATTATATGAACGGGGTGATTAAAAAACATGAACTCACCCGTCCCGATAAAGAAGAGGACCGGATGGTGCTGACCCGTTATGTGAATGCTAACCTGGAACCGGTATTTTTTGCCTATCGTGCCGTGCCTGAAATTGACGCTATCGTTGAAGATATTGTGAAGAATCAGAAAGCAGACTACGATTTTGTGGCAGAAGACGGGTTCGGACACCATTTTTGGGCGATCAACTGTCCGGAAACCAATAAACGGTTGGAAGAGTTGTTCGCAACGAGAGTGCCGAACACCTATGTGGCCGACGGACACCACCGTACAGCTGCAGCTGCCCGTATCGGTGCCGAATATACAGCAAAGAATCCGAATCATACCGGTAAAGAAGAGTACAACTTCTTTATGGCCGTACATTTCCCCGACCATCAGCTGAAGATTATCGATTACAACCGGGTAGTGAAAGATCTGAATGGTCTGACCGAAGCTCAGTTGCTCGAGAAATTGAACGCTCATTTCGAAGTAAAGGAAATGGGTACCGAGATTTATCATCCGGCAAAATTGCACGAGTTCAGTATGTATCTGGGCGGTAAGTGGTATCGTCTGACCGCTAAAGCAGGTTCGTATGATGACAACGATCCGATCGGAGTATTGGATGTGACCATTCTTTCCAAACATGTGTTGGCCGATATCCTCGATATTCAGGATTTGCGTACCTCTAAACGAATCGATTTCGTGGGGGGGATACGTGGATTAGGTGAACTGAAAAAACGCGTAGACAGCGGGGAGATGAAAGTGGCTTTCGCTCTGTATCCGGTTTCTATGGAACAGTTGCTGAATATTGCCGATACCGGTAATATCATGCCGCCGAAAACTACCTGGTTCGAACCGAAACTTCGTTCCGGTTTAGTAATCCATAAAATTTGATTTTTGAAAATCTGAAATAAGATACCATCTTCTCTCAGAGGATGGTATTTTTTTCGGATGTGAATTTGGGTGTTAGTTTCAGTACAGGATAAAGCGTTCACGATTTATGCTTAAAGATATTCTGATTTCGATGATTATTTGGGTGGTAGTGGGATGTGGTAACGGCTCCGGGGTGAAACGACTGGATACAAGAGCTGTGGAAAAGGACACTGTTTTGAAATGGAGTCAATTGGTCGGTGAGAGCCGGTTAGTGCGTTTGGAGACGAAAGAAGAGGCTTTGTTAAACGATTATTTTCGGGTATGGGCCGGAGAGAAGTATATTATTACTTACGGAAACGAAGAAATGTATCAGTTCGCCGCCGATGGTACTTATATCCGTAAATTGGCTTCTTATGGACGTGCTCCGGGCGAATATCAGAATATTATAGCCCTCACGGTAGATGAACCGGGCGAACGATTGTATTTTTCGGATTATGGAAGGCAAAATAGTATCCAGGTAATTAATTTGAAAAATGGAGAATATGAAAATTCCCTGCCCGGAATTTACGGATTTCCGAAGAAGATGATACTGGCCGGTGATTCGGTTCTTTATTGTATTCCTTTGTTATTGAAAGATGCAGCCTATGAAATTTATGCCCTTACTTCTTCCGGACAATTCCTGGGAGGGATTAAAAAAGAGACTTGTCGGGAGGAGCGTCAGAAGAATCATTCTTATCTGGGGATAGCGGGAGGATTTGTTCACTATATGTCAGGGATAACGGATACTTTGTATCGGATAACTGCCGATACAAGAAAACCCGAATATTATTTTCATGCAGGATATTATTTGAAAGAATTCAAGCCTGATGAAAAAGGAGAAGAAATTGAAATGATAGTTGAAACTTCTCGGTTCATCTTATTCGATCGTTTATTCATCCGGATGGCTGATTCCAGATTTGGTAAAAATATAATTACTTACGACGAAAACCGGGATCCTGAAACTTATGTATTCGATAAACTGAACGATGGTTTATTCAAAGTAAAGAGTATTTATTTCGACGACCTTGACTTTGAATTGGAGGATTATCTGTTCGAAGTTTCTGAGCATTATCTTTGTCAATCTTTTTCTGCAATGAAATTTCGGGAAAGGATAAAATCAGCAAATTCCCCTTACCATGATTGGTATAATGCAATAGCCGATGATGATAATCCTGTATTGGTGTTGGGAAAGGTACGTAATTAAATTCGGATGACAGATTTCCCCGTTTTCGCAAATATCCTTAATTCGTTGAAGATAACGAATAACAGAGTATCTCCGGAGAGAAATTCTTATTGTTTTGGAAACTGATTGCGTATATTCGGTCGGATTTTTCATCGACACAGAAGCTTAAAATATAACGGTTCAAACGATATCTTTTCAAAAAACGGCCCTGCCAGTCGAATTGGTGTATTTCAAAATTATTATTGGAGATCGATAAATCTTTATTTTTAGAATCGCAGTATAATAAATAGATATAGTTGTCCGTGCTGAAATAGTTTTTATAGTAGTTGACTTCCTCTTCAACCCGGGCATTTAATTTGTCCAGGACGGTAACTTTATTTACAGATTTATCGATGGGAAATTGGTAACGGGTCGATTCTAAATTATTTAATGAAATAATATCGATGATGGGGAAATGCCTGTAAATAATGGCAACAGAATCCATCGTATTCGGTTTCAATATGTAAAATGCATGATAGATATTCGAATTGGCTATAAAATCGGTAATCTTTTTTTCTTTTATTATGGAAGGATAATTCTTGTAATTTAATAAATATCGATTACTGGAAATATTGGCAATGGAAAATTGATAATCGGACATACCTGAATTTGCAAAAATGGTCGAATCGTTGATTAAATATACACAATCCGCAGCTGTCAATCCCACTCTGACATTGATTTTCTCTGGGGTGTATAGAGGATTGGAGAATAAGCTATCGGTACAAAATAAAGTATATCTTAGTTTTTCAATAATAAGAAATTTATTCGGGGAATGCCGGTAAACCCTTGGAGTTAGATATTCATTGGGGCCCCGTCCTATACTTCCGTAGGTTTTTAATAAATGGAAAGAATTTAGGGAATAATATTTTAAGAATTTATTCTCGTCCGTTTCTGCATCTTTGATAATCAATAAGGTATCTGAAATCCAGATTTTTTCAGGATTTAATAATGTCGTATCCGTTAACGCGATAGAAGTCGGTGTTAAATCAATGGCAGGAAAAGTATTTAAATCTTGTAACTCAACTAGTTTACATGAATATGGTTTTTCTCTGGAGGTACAAGATAATACCAATAGTAATAAACATATATAAACTGTTTTTTTCATATTTAATTCTTTATATAATCGATAAATATATTCATTATCATTTTATTATCGAGAGGAGAACCACATAAAATTTTATTATCTTCAATTAGAAATGTTTGACTACGAGGAATAAGAGGATTTAGTTTAAAAAAATTATGAGTATAATCAAAGTAGAATTAAAAATCCTTATTTTGCTTAATAATTTCATCTAAACGTTCAAATTCATCTCCAATAACTAAAAATATTATTTTTTTTCTGCAACTTTTTATTTTGGGAAGCAATTAATTCCCATTTGTTTAAATTTACATAACAGTCTTCACAGGTTGGACTGATTATATTTAAAATATAATTAGAATTTGAAATATGTTGATTTGTCGAATCTAAACAAGAATAATCTATCGGTTTGTTTATAATGAAAGAGTAATCAGAATTCATTATTTTTAAGAGTTTTCTTTTTTGAAAACTACTTAAATTTATGATAATTATCAATACGATTAATAGAATCCCTGATATGTAGTATATAATTTTTTTCATCTCTCTATAAAAAGTATCTTAAAATCTCTAAATTGCAAAATAGATATTTTAAGATAAAAATTTAACAATCCTGATATAAGGGGTTATTTCCTTGTTTATCTGGACATTTTCTTACACATGTTATACTTCGTAATAGCATTTGGATAGATATATTGTAAAGTTATGACGAATGTTGCTATAGTTATTCTAATTTGTTGTTCTATAATATTGTTTTATATATATATTTAACATATGGGTGGGGATATATGTTTTAGGGGTTTTATTTATGGTATAAATATCTTGCAAAATATAATGAAAGCATTGTAACAAATAATTTTCAGTTTCGATGATTTCACTTTTAAAACGATCCTGGAATAGATGATCATATCTGCCGTATTTATTATTGAACCACATGGCATAGCTGGTTACTATCCGCCGGATGTGTTCGCTGAGGGCAGGACTTTCAATTTTTTTTCCATATGAAGTATAAGGCGGTGAGCAGCAAAAGGGTAGTAAGGGCGAATGCCCATACATTCATTGCACGGGATTGAGCTGTCATAACGTAATCTTGTATTTCTAGTGTTTCCATAATTTATTTCGTGGATTTACTGATATAACGCAGAAAATCCTTATCGGTCGAAAAATTTGGGATTCCGGGACGGACCTTTTGTCCGGTTTTATATCAGACTTACCGCCCGGTATTTTGTTAGTTGCAATGGTTACAGTGGTTAAGGAGTAACCATTGAAACCGCTGTAACATTGCTAATCTTTTATTTTAGAAGTGGGTGAAAAGAGAGCTTGCTTAAAATGGGACGAAAAGTCCGTCCCGGAATCCCGGAAGAGGTTAATATTTCAGCCATTTGTAAAGTTCTTTCCAAGTGACTTTTTTGCCATACATTAAAATACCGATGCGGTAAATTTTTCCGGATAGCCAGGTAAAAAAGATAAAACTGACGATTAATAATGCCATAGAGGTCAGGATTTCCCAGGTCGGTACTCCGAAGGGGATACGGACCAGCATAACGATCGGTGAGGTGAACGGGATCAAGGAACTCCAGAATACCATCGGGGATTCGGGACTTTTCATGGCGGCGAAACCGATGTATAACCCGATGACGAGGATAATCGACAAAGGGGTCAGGAATTGTTGCGAGTCGGTTTCGTTATCGACGGCAGCACCGATAGCGGCGAATAAAGAAGCATATAACAGGTAGCCTCCGATAAAATAGAATAAGAAAGAGGCCAGGAATTTAATGATAAAGATCGGGTCGATGGTCATCGCAACCTTTTGGATGATTTGCATTTTTTCAGCGCTCAGATTCCCTGTACCGGCTATATCCGGCAGGCCGCCGGCCAGGTTGCCGGCATTTCTCAGTGCTTCCAGATCGATACCCGGCAGGAAGAATGTTTGCATGACCAGGATCAGCACAAGGCCGAATACTACCCAAATCAGGAATTGTACGAGGCCGACAGCTGCTACTCCGATGATTTTACCTAACAGAAATTGAAACGGTTTGACAGAAGAGACCAATACCTCGATAATCCGGTTTGTTTTTTCTTCGATCACTCCTTTCATGACTTGAGAGGCATACATGAATATAAAGAAGTAGATAATCATGCCGCCGATCAATCCGATAGCCGAAGCGACTTCCGACGAGCTTTCTTTGGCTTCGCCCGAGTCGGTGATCTTTAACGTACGCACCAGTACAGGTGTTTGTGTGGCCGATAATTGTTCTTCCAAATCGGGGACTTGTGATTCGGCAATGACTTTTGCTCTTTTTATGTCTTCAATTTTTTTGCGCAATTGGGCCGCGATTTCATTTTTCAATTCCATAGGAACCTGAGAGAAAGAATAGACCGGAATTTCCGGGTGATCCATAATATTTTCCGGGATTGAAATCAGGGCGTAATAGTCATGTTGCCGGAGAAATTCCGAAGCTCCCGATTCATCGACCGGGGTATTCAGGTATTCGAATGTATTGTTGTTGATTTGCTCGAATGGAGTCTCGAGTACAGACTGATTGATCACTGCAATTTTACGGTCCTGTGTGTCGTCTTTCAGAAGCATCCACATCAGGAAAGCATAAAAACCGGCTAAAAGAATGGGGACGACGAGTGTCAGTACCAGAAAACTTCTTTTCCGTACTCTGGTTGTAAATTCGCGTCCTATGATGATAAGTGTTTTATTCATTTCAGATTTATGATTTGGGGTTTACGAAGTGGATTATTCTTCCTGTTTGATGTCGTTAACCATTTCTCCTTTCACTAATTTGATAAAGATATCGTTCATTCCCGGTATGACCTTTTGATAAGAGATAATATCGGTTTTGTCGAGCAGACGACGTAATAAAGTATTGGTAGGACAAGCCGCGAGGCGTTGCAGGACCAGTTCGTGTTGTCCGTCTTCTATCTTTTCGGAAAGCAGCTCATATTCTTCTCCGATCACTTCTTGCGGATGAAAATCCGGTTGATATTTACAGATGAGTCGGTAAGTATTGTTGGCATACTTATTCCGGATCTGATTGATCGGGCCTTCGATAATTTTTTTTGATTTGTTAATCAAGGCAATATGGCTACAGATTTCCTCGACGGAAGCCATATTGTGGGTGGAAAAAATAATGGTCGTTCCTTTTTTGCGCAGTTCCAGTATTTCTTTTTTCAGGAGTTCGACATTAATGGGGTCGAATCCGCTGAACGGTTCATCAAAAATCAGCATTTCCGGTTCGTGCAGGACGGTGGTGATGAATTGCACCTTTTGGGCCATTCCTTTGGATAATTCTTCTACTTTCCGATCCCACCAGGCCTCGATTCCGAATTTCTCGAACCAGGCTTTCAATTGTTGAATCGCGTCATGACGACTCACTCCTTTCAGACGAGCCAGATAAACGGCCTGTTCACCGACTTTCATCTTTTTATAGAGGCCTCTTTCTTCAGGCAGATAACCGATGCGGTTCATGTCGGCAGGTTCCAGTTTATGGTCTTTAAAATAAAGTTCACCCGAATCCGGTCCTGTAATCTGGTTTATAATTCGGATCAGAGAAGTCTTTCCGGCTCCGTTGGGGCCTAACAATCCATAAATAGCTCCTTCCGGGATTTCGATAGATACATCGTCCAAAGCCCGGTGATTGGCATAATTTTTAATAATATTTTTAGCGACAAAAAAACTCATACCTTTTCACTTACAACAGTTACAAAAGTTACAACGGTTATAATGGTCAGGATTCACGTCTAAGATCCTTGTAACCTTTGAAATCTTTGTAACGACATAAATTGCAGAATTAAATTGGTTGATAAAGTCTTTGGACTTTATCAACTTTACCAATTCATTATACCTGCCATTATTATAAATACAAATGCTGATATGTTAATACGCTCCTGTGGTCGGCACATTTACATATTAGCACATCAGCATAACAGATCAGCTGTATTCAGACAGCTTCATTTTCTTCCATTTCGATCATCAATGTCCCCTTCGGAATTTTATCTCCTGAGTTGACATATATTTTTTTGATTTTACCCGAAAATGGTGCAGCCAGTTTGTTATTCATCTTCATAGCCTGAAGAATCAGAAGAACATCTCCTTCCTGGACTTCCTGGCCCTCTTTCACTTCGATTTGCATAATGGTTCCCGGAATGTGTGAAGTCAGCAGATAGGGATTCGGTTCTTCCCATTTTTTTCGGTTTACCCATTTCTGGGTAAGCTGAGTTTTATATTCTACGCCATTCAGCAGGAATTTTTCATATTTAACAGTCATTTTACCTCCTTTTTAGTGGTTCTGAAACTTTTAAGTCTTTCAGTTTAAAAGTCCGGGAATTCCTGGACTTTATAAACTCTGAACACTGTTAGAACGGAGGAATTCCGTGTTTCTTAGCAGGTGTCATAACGGTTTTATTACCGGAAACTTCGATAGAATGTTTCAATAACAGGCGTGTTTCCGACGGTTCGATCACCGAGTCGATATATCCTTTGGAAGCTGCTACATAAGGATTAGCAAATTTCTCGCGATATTCGGCAACTTTCTGTTTCCGTGTTTCTTCCGGATTAGCAGATTCTTTTATTTCTTTACGGAAAATAATGTTTGCTGCCCCTTCCGGTCCCATTACGGCGATTTCGGCTGTCGGCCAGGCAAACATAAAGTCGGCTTTCAGGTGGCGTGAGTTCATGGCGATGTATCCACCACCGTAAGCTTTACGCAGGATTACCGTCACTTTAGGTACGGTAGCTTCACTATAAGCATACAATACTTTTGCTCCGTGGCGGATCACACCCATATGTTCCTGTTCAACGCCCGGTAGATATCCCGGCATGTCTTCGAAGGTCACGATCGGAATATTGAATGCGTCGCAGAAACGGATAAACCGGCCTGCTTTATCGGCAGAGTCGCAATCCAATACACCGGCTAATACCAACGGTTGATTGGCCACGAAACCGATCGTTTCTCCATCTACCCGACCGAATCCGACAACGATATTCTGTGCAAAGTCCTGTTGTACCTCGAAGAAATCGGAATCGTCGGCAACGGCTTTGATAATATCTCTTACATCATAAGGCTGGGTAGGATCTGCAGGAAGGATTTTTTCGATATTGTATTCTGCTTTCGGAGCTTTTGACGGAAAGGCTTTCGCTTTACGTTGATTGTTCCAGGGGATAAAGGTGAGCAGTTTTTTTATTTGTTCGAAACATTCTGCTTCTGTAGAGGCAAAGAAGTGGGCATTTCCACTGATACAGGCATGAACGCGTGCTCCTCCGAGGTCTTCCATACTAACTTCTTCTCCCAGTACTGTTTTTACTACTTCCGGACCTGTGATGAACATTTTGGAAATATTATCTACCACAAATACGAAATCGGTCAATGCCGGAGAATAAACGGCTCCACCAGCACAAGGACCCAGAATAACGGACAATTGAGGGATAACACCGGAAGCCTGTGTATTGCGGAAGAAAATTTCTCCATAACCGGCCAGTGAATCCACCCCTTCCTGGATACGTGCACCACCCGAGTCGTTGATACCGATGATCGGCATCCGCATTTTGATGGCATGATCCATAATTTTGGTGATTTTACGGGCGTGCATCAGTCCTAACGAACCTCCTGCAACAGTGAAATCCTGAGCATAAATAGCAACGGGTTCTCCATAGACAGTACCGGTACCGATAACGACACCGTCGCCGTGAAGAACTTTCTTGTCCATATCAAAATCCTTAGATTGGTGCTCTACGAACATGTCGTACTCGTGGAAAGAACCTTTGTCCAAAATCCCCTCGATACGCTCACGGGCTGTCAATTTACCCATGGCGGCCTGCTTTTTGATAGCATCTTCGCCACCACCCTGAAGTACAATTTCTTTCCTCTTTCTTAAGTCAAGAATATTCCTTTTAAGTGACATAGTAATTTAGTTTATTATTAACTTGCGTAATTCCTTCTCAGAAATTAACACACCATTTAAACTGCAAGGTTACGTAAAAAAAATGATTTAAAAAATACCTGTCTTTATTATACTAATCGGTATCTATTGATATCATTGAGGGTTGAAGTCGAAATTTTAACGATTTATTTGAAAAATTTACTATTATCTGTATTTATTAATAAATGGGGAGGGGGATTTGTTCTTCCGGGGTTTTGTGGTGTTGCAGGTAGAGACTGTCGATGATACCGTCGACCAGGCCGATGGTAGGCACGACGATATGCTTCGCTTGGGTATGCTCTGCGACTAGCAGGAAGATATCTGCGGCATTGGTAATGACATCCGCACGGTCGGGTTTCAGATTGTATAACCGGGCACGTTCTTCTAAGGAATAGTTTTTTAGAGTGTTGTTGAGTTGTACTAATTTTTCTACCGGGAGAGTCATTTTATTTTTGGCCGGAAGTTTAGCTAACCGGAACAATTTGTTGATATTTCCACCGGACCCGATGATCGTGATTACCGGGTATTGTTCCCGCAATTTATTCAGGTCTCTTTTCAAACGGTTGTATACGCTGGGAACGACTTTCCCTTTCAACAGACGTACGGTTCCGATGTTGTAAGAACGTGAACTGCGGAGTATTCCTTGATGGATCAAGCTGATTTCCGTGCTACCTCCCCCGACGTCGACATAGATATAATCGGCGTTTTTATCCGCCAGGTATTCGATGTGATTATCGTATACCAAACGGGCTTCTTCCTCTCCGTTGATAATATCTATCCGGATACCTGACTTCCGGGTGATGGTTTCGATTACTTCTTTCCCGTTTGCGGCATCCCGCATTGCCGATGTGGCACAAGCCCGATAGGCATCGACTTCGTATATTTTCATCAGTTGCCGATAAGCCTTCATCAGACGGAGTAGTTTTTTAGCTTTACTGGCCGGTATTTCACCTTGTGTAAATACTTCTTCTCCCAGACGCAGGGGAACCCTTAGAAGGAGCTCTTTTGTAAACAACTGTTCCGATGTTTCGGGATTGATACTTTTGATCAATAATCTGACTGCATTGGAGCCGATATCGATCGCTGCATAATTTACTTTACTCATGGGGTATGTTATTAGTTGTGATTCCTTGTATGTCTTCCTGATAATAGTGATATAAGGCCGATTGTGACCGGAATAGCGAATGGTCTTCGTTTTCCCAGGGGATATTCTGTCCTGTGCCGTCGACTTGTCGTCCCTGCAGAGAGTCTTTCAGGCCATATTCGACGATTCGTTTCAATTCGGTTTGAATTTCCTTATCATAAACGGGGGTAAGTACTTCGATCCGGTTGTCCAGATTCCGGGGCATCCAGTCGGCAGAACCTGTCAGGCAGATCATATCACCTGCATTTTCGAAAATGAAAATTCGTGAATGTTCCAGATAACGGTCGATAATTCCGTTAATCCGGATGTTTTCGCTTATTCCCGGGATTCCTGTGACGATAGAACAATTACCTCGTACCACCAGGTCGATCTTTACGCCTGCGGCCGAAGCTTCATAAAGCTTAGCGATCAATGTCCGGTCTGTAATATGGTTTACCTTTCCTAATATTCGGGCCGTTTTTTGTTTTCTGGCATTTTTGACTTCCTCTTCGATCAATTTCAATAGTTTGGAACGCATATCGTTGGGAGAGACCAGTAATTCTTTGAATTTTACGGGTAGATAAGGTTTTTCAATAAAGTCGAAGACATGCCGGACTTCTTTTACCAGGGTTTTGCGTGCGGTAAAAAGGGTGACGTCGGTATATCGGGTGGCATTCCCTTCATGAAAATTTCCGGTACTGACACAGGCGATATCTCCCTGTCTACCCGATATATATACTAGTTTTGCGTGTATTTTCAGACCTTCGACTCCGAATACGACTTTGATTCCGGCGTCTTGCATTTGTTTAGACCAGCTGATATTCGATGCTTCGTCGAAACGGGCGAGTAGTTCGATAACTACAGTTACTTTTTTCCCGTTTCTGGCTGCTGCGATTAAAGTTTGGATAACCTTGGAATTTTTCGCTACCCGGTAGAGGGTCATTTTTATAGCTTTGACGTTCGGGTCGATCGTGGCTTCCCGGAGTACACGCAAGAAAGAAGAAAAACTGTGATAGGGATAGTGCAGGAAGAGATCGCGGGTACGGATGGTATTCAAGATGCTGTCGTCCCCTGAAAAGTCCGTTTTGAACAATGGAGGCTGAGGGGGATATTTTAAATCGTCACGTTTACAATCGGGAAATTTCATCAGATCTTTCAGATTTTGGTATCTACCGGCTCCGACCTGAGTATCCCAGCGGTCCATACAAAGCATCCGGCTGAGGTGGCGCTGCATAACCGCAGGCATCCGGCTGTCGTATACCAACCGGATCGGTTCCCCGTTTTTTCTGCTTTTCACCCCCTTCGATATTTTTTGCATAATGCTGTTCCGAAGATCTGAATCGAGTTCCATTTCTGCGTCTTTAGTGAACTTGAACGTGTAAGCCTCGAAGTGGTCGTAAGGCCGGCCGTTGAATATCAGGGGAAGGCAAAAGCGGACGATGTCGTCCAGGAACATCAGGCATATGCGGTCGTCATCGCCGGGGATCCGGATAAAACGGCCGTATGATTGCACCGGCAAAGCGATAATAGCAAAATCTTTTTTCGTTTTTCCTGTGGTTTGCAGACAGACGCTCAGATAGATATGGTCGTCGGGTTGGTCGCTGAAATGACGGAAAGAAGAAGTGAAAAGCGGGGTCGTAGAGCCGATCAGTTGTGTCTTGTAAAATTCACGGATATAGTCGGCTTGCTCCTCCTGTAATTCTTGTTCGTTCAGGAGGTAAATCCGGTTTTGCCGGAGTGCTGTATTTATTGCTGTAAATGTTTCCTCGAATTTTTGTGTATACAGGGCATTCAACCGGCTGATTTCCCTGAAGGTTTGAATGGCGGTTTCTCTCTCTGCCTTAATGGTTTTATCCTCATATTCGATGATTCGGTTGAGGGTGGCTACCCGTACCCTGTAAAATTCGTCCAGATTATTGGAGTAGATTCCCAGAAAGGATAACCGTTCGAGTAAAGGAACCGGGGCTTTTTCTGCTTCGGACAGGATTCTCCGGTTAAAATACATCCAACTGATATCCCTTTCCAGGTAGGGAATCTCACCTTTTTTCCTTGTTACTTTCATGGATAAAATACAATGTATTGATTTAATTACGAATGTATTTTATCCATGTTACTATTTAATGACAGAAATGTGACATTGTCGTTGAGGCTGGAATTGTCTTTATAAAATTTCTTTCAGGTGTTTATAATTGGAATTGATCGTATCGATAATCTCCTGTGTCCGGCCGGTCAATAACATTTTATACATGGCTTGTGCGAATCCGGTCATTTGATTCCATTCTATTTGCGGGGGCATAGCCAGTGCATTCGGATCGGTCATTACATTCAGTAGAGCAGCTTCCGGTGAGTTCAAGGCTTCGACCAATACCGGGAGTACATCGTCCGGACGGCTGACGGTATAGCTCTTTATACCCATCGCTTGAGCCACCAGGGCAAAATCCGGATTTTGCATGTCGGTTTCGTTGTCAGGCAGGCCGGCGACTTCCATTTCGAGTTTTACCATACCCAAAGAACGGTTATTGAATACAATAATCTTGACCGGTAGCTTATATTGGGCGATGGTTGCCAGATCACCCAGTAACATAGAGATGCCTCCGTCGCCGCAGAGAGCGATCACCTGTCTGCCCGGATAGGCGAACGATGCTCCTATAGCCTGGGGCATAGCGTTGGCCATTGTGCCGTGATTGAAAGAGCCTAACATCTTTCGCTGGCCGGAAGCTTTCAGGTAACGGGCTCCCCAGACACAGGTCATACCCGTATCGACGGTAAAAATAGCATTTGCCTGAGCAGTTTCGTCGACCATCGCCATGACATATTCCGGGTGAATCTTATTATCACTGCCTTTGTTTTCGACGTAAGCATTCAGGTCTTTAATTACTTTGGAATAACCGAGCAACTGATCGTTCAGAAAGCTTTTGTCGCTTTTGGCTTGTAAAAGAGGTAATAAAGCTTCGAGTGTCGTCTTGATATCTCCGCATAGCCCCATTTGTACTTTGGCTCTTCGGCCCAGGTGACTGGGATCGATGTCGATCTGAACGATTTTATTGTGAGTCGGTAAAAACGGGCCGTACGGGAAATCGGTACCTAATAAAACCAGTACATCGGCCGCATGCATGCTGTTGTAACCCGATGCCATGCCTAATAAGCCGGTCATCCCTACTTCATTGGGATTATCATATTGGATTTCCATTTTACTTTTGAAAGAATAGGCTACCGGGGCTTTCAACCGATGGGACAATTCGACGATTTCTTCGTGTGCATCTTTGGCTCCGATGCCACAAAACAGGGTTATATTGCTATTGTTGTTCAACAGATCGGCCAGCGCCTGTAATTCGGTATCCGATGGACAGGTGCGGGGATGAGTCGGATAGTTGATCTCTGAAGAAGGAATATTGACCTGGCTTTCTCCGGTCAAATCTCCGGGGATACCGATGACACTGACTCCTCTGCGGGAGAGAGCGGTTTGTATAGCCCCCTGTAGCATGCGGGGGAGTTGACCCGGTGTAGTCGCTAATTGGTTGTAATAACTGCAGTCGTCGAACAGGCGGATGGTGTCGGTCTCCTGGAAGTAGGTCGTTCCGAATTCACCTGAAATAATGGTAGAAGCGATGGCTAAGACAGGAGCCCCTGAACGGTGGGCGTCATAGAGCCCGTTGATCAGGTGCACATGGCCGGGACCGCTGCTACCTGCACAACAGGCCAGGTTGCCGTGAAGCTGGGCTTCTGCTCCGGCAGCAAAAGCTCCGGTTTCTTCGTGACGTACGTGAATCCACTGAATCCGGCCGTCTTTGCGGACAGCATCGTTAATCTTATTTAAACTGTCACCTGTGACAGCATAAATTCTTTTTACACCGGCTTTTACCAGCATATCTACAATTTGCTCTGCTATGTTTGCCATAATTTAAACGTTTCAATTTTTATATCAAACGGGCTTTAGCCGGAAAGGTTTATTTTTAACTTTAGAATCTGAAGAAAGAAGGCGATAGTTTATAAAATTGAGAGTCCGTAAAGTTTATAAAGTATCCCCGAAGGCCATCGACTTTACAAACTTTACGGACTTTACAACCGATGCTGTTATTTTATGCTTTTGCCTGATCGAGGCGCTTGACAACTTGGCCGTAGATGATCAGGGCAATGGCGGAAGCCAGTGCGATTACAGCAAAATAATACCAGATGTAATGGGCATTACTGCTGGCAGCGAGCCATTCGCTACGAGTGGCGAACAGGCTTTCGTCAGGGCAATATTTACTTAATAAATAGCCGGAAAGTCCGAATCCTAAAATGGAAGACAAAAACGAATGCAGGTGGCTGAAACCCAGGTATAATCCTTCCTCGCCCTTGGGGGCTTGCAGGGAGAAATATTCCAGAAAACGCGGGGAAATAAAAGTTTCCGCCAGTCCCTGGAAGACGATACCTACAACCATCATAAAAGCTACCGGGTGCATGGTCAGAATGGTCGATTCCGGATTCAGCATATTTCCCGAAGCCATGCACAAAGCGGACAACGGCATGATAAACATTCCGACGGTCATCGAAGTAAGGGCTGTCCGGTGACGCATCAGCTGGGTGACCAGGTTGACACACAGCACTACGACCAAAGGGTTGACATTGGCATACCAGGAAGGGGATGCGCCTTCCCCGGCCAGACGGAGTACGTATTTGGGCATGGTGGCATACAATTGATGTTGTACCATCCAGAAACCCGTAATGATCAGGATCAGGATGATCAGCCGGCCGTTAGAACATACTTTTAATAGAGCATTCCAGATTTGCCGGAAGGTTTTTCCCTCTCCGCTGTGTTGAGCACTTTTATAGAAAAACCAGATCGCTATGAGAGCCAGAAAGGTCATACTGGCCGAAAAATAATTCAAGGTGATCAATCCTTCATTCCCTAAAGCCTCTCTAAGGGGTTTTACAATGGTTTTACCCGAGAATGCACCGATATTGACCATGCCGTAAAAGATGGCGAATCCTTTGGCCCGGGTAGTTTCTGTCGTTTCTTTGGCCACCGTTCCCGAGATTACACTTTTGATAAAAGCTCCTCCGATGACGATCAGAGCCATAATCGGGATAATGCCGTATTGCAGGCCACTCTCGGTGAGGCCTTTAAAGACGGTGGTATGCCCATATTCTACCAGTCCGGCACTTTCGAGCCAGGTAGGAAATAAAGCCAGACCACCGTAACCGGTAGTCAATAAGGTGAAAGCCAGGAGCATAGAGTTCCGGAAACCGATCTTGTCGGCCAAAGCTCCGGCAAAAGTTGGCAGCAGATAAAGGAAAGCGGAGAAAGTACCTGCGATGGTGGCAGCCTGAATGTCATTGAACCCCAATATACGGCTAAGGTAGAGGGTGATCACGATAAATACACCGTAGTAGGCAGCACGTTCGAATAATTCCACGGTGTTGGCCACCCAGAATGCTTTACTGAACCTGATTTTTTCTTTGTTTTTTGCTGTCGTTGTCATACTTTTTTTGTTTTAGATTTTTTAGCACGGGGCAAAACTAGTAAAATAAACCAAAGTATGTATGTTTTGATTAATTTTGTATGCATGAAAACAGATGAAATAAAAACTGAAATCCATCCCTTGGAGCCTTTCTTCCCGCAAGGGGCAAGGCTATTGATGATGGGAAGTTTCCCGCCGAAACGTGAACGTTGGAAAATGGATTTTTACTATCCTAATTTTCAGAATGACATGTGGCGTATCTTTGGATTGGTATTTTTCGACGACAAGGAGCATTTTCTGACGGCAGATAAAAAATCATTTTGCGAACAACGGATCCGGGATTTTCTTATCCGGCAAGGAATTGCCTTGACCGATTCCGGCCGGGAAGTCGTTCGGCAGAAAGATAATGCCTCGGATAAATTTTTGGAAATCGTCCGCAAGATCGATTTGTCCGACGTATTGCGGCAATTACCGCACTGTGTAGCCATTGCGACAACAGGGCAGAAAGCGACGGACACTTTGCTTTCTCTGGTCGAAGCCTCTCAGCCACCGGTAGGAGGTTTTTCGACTTTTCATTTCGAGGGTAGAACGATCCGGTTATACCGCATGCCCTCTTCTTCCCGTGCCTATCCGAAACCCTTGCCTGAAAAGGCAGCGGCTTATAAGCGTATGTTCGGAGAGGTCGGTGGGTTCTTCTAGAGAAAGGGTATCAGATTTCTTTCTCTATCAGATAGACGTTGCGGTCGGTAGCCGAACGGGATACCAGCTCGGCTACAAAACCGGCTAAAAACAGTTGGGTCCCGAGGATCATACAAACCAAAGAAATATAAAAATAGGGGTTGTCGGTTACCAAACGGGCCCTGATCCCTTGTGAAAGACAGATCAGTTTATCTATACCGATCCAGCCGGCAGCACAAAATCCGATGATAAACAGCAAGGTCCCTATAGCCCCGAACAGATGCATCGGTTTTTTGGCAAAACGGGTAATAAAGGTGATGGACAACAAATCCAGCATTCCATTGATAAATCGGTTTAAACCGCCGAATTTGGTTACTCCGTATTTCCGTGCCCGGTGCTGTACGACCTTTTCTCCGATTTTAGTGAAACCGGCCTGTTGGGCCAGGATCGGGATATAGCGATGCATTTCTCCGTATACTTCGATGCTTTTCACAACTTTATTCTTGTAAGCTTTGAGCCCACAATTGAAGTCGTGCAGATGGATCCCTGAAAATTTCCGGGCAGTTGCATTGAATAATTTGGTGGGTATTGTCTTTGATTTCGGATCGAATCTTTTTTTCTTCCAACCGGAAACCATGTCATAATCTTCGGACATGATCATTTGATAAAGAGCCGGTATTTCGTCCGGGCTATCCTGCATATCGGCGTCCATCGTAATGACAACATCTCCTTGGGCATTCTGGAACCCGCAGTGTAAGGCTGCGGATTTACCGTAATTCCGCCGGAATTTTATGGCACGGATATGTTCGTTTTGGGTCGAAAGGGTTTCGATGAGTGCCCAGGAATTATCGCTACTGCCATCGTCTACCATGATGATTTCATACGTAAAATGATTCGCTGCCATGACCCGTTCGATCCAGGCTGTTAGTTCCGGCAGAGATTCGTCTTCATTATATAACGGTATAACGACTGATATGTCCATGATCTGAAAATTACGGTTAAATAAATTCATTTTTTCGGGTGCGCCTGAGTAATCCTGCCAGGAGCAAGGAGAAAATAAATCCGGTGAATATTTTATTGAATGTTTCTGCAAAGGCAATTGTAGCAGGCGTTGTAAACGCTTTTAACATCGAGATCATATTTTCGGTGAAAGCCGAATCCGAATATACCTCTTTGAACGTCGTTTCTATCGAAGTCAGATAATTCTCCAGTAATTCCGGATGGTGACGATAGAGATAGAATACAAAGCATCCGTAGATGACCGAGGCTACAGCGATCAGATAGGTACAAGCGCCCAGTGCTTTCCCGTAAGACAGACAATTATCCGGCAATTCGTCCCGGTATTTACGAACTCCGATAAATGCTCCGACGATGGAGAGCAGCAGGATCACATTGTTCAATTGCGGATTGAGACTGACTCCCCGTCCTGAACGGTAGTAGGCATAAGCTACAGCAATAAAACTCAGTCCGACGAATAAACCGAACAGGGTATTTTGTGAAAAAAAATTCTTTTTCTTCGAAGGTGCCATGTATTTTTCTTTATCCTTACAATAAATCGGCTTGTTTACGCAGATAGATCTTTTCTCCTTCTGTCAGCGGACTGTCGGCCGACAGGTAGTTGAACCTGCAAAGATTTTTGAGCCGTACTCCGTATTGCTGTGAGATGCTGTACATAGTATCTCCGGCTTTTACACGGTGGAATTCGTATCCCCGTGCCGCTTTGCTCTTTTTCTTTTTCAGGAAGACCAATTGACCGGGGTCCAGGGTACTGCTGGATTTGTCGTTGTATTGTAATAATTTTTTAAGTTTGATTCCGTAATAACCGGCAATTTTTTCAAAAGAATCGCCCGGCATCGTTTCTATACAGATAATGCCATTGCGCATTTCTTCGCGGTTACGGTAGTTGGTATTACTCGGGTGGTCCTGGGTTGCTACACTTTGGGCAAATTCTTCTGCAGTGATCGTCGGCGGTGTACCCCGTCTTTTGATCGAGCGGTCGAATTTGTACAATTCTTCTTCTTCGATGATTTTAATCAGCATATTGGCATATTGCGGGTTGGTCGCATATCCGGCGGCTTTCAACCCCTTCGCCCAGGCTTTATAATCTGTAGTAGGAATACTGAATAAACCGGCATAACGGGGACGGCTAGTCAGAAAATCACTGTGGTCGATCCACGATTGTTCGATATTTTTATATTTCCGGAAACATTCGTCCCGGGTATCGTCGTCCATGGTATATGTATCGCCGTTCCAGGTTTCGTGGCATTTGATCCCGAAATGGTTATTGGCATTGACGGCCAGTTCCGATTCGCCGCAACCGGATTCGAGAATACCTTGTGCAAGCGTGATACTGGCCGGAATTCCGGTCCGTTCCATTTCACGGATAGCTATATGTTTGTATTTGCGGATAAACTCTTTACGTTTGTCTGCCATAACATTAAAGCTGATGAGCAACAGACTAAACAATACCAATATTTTCATACTCTTTTTCATAACACTCACTCGTTGGCGTCAGGCATTTACCTGGCAAAAGATAAATGCTGATTTTTCAATTTCCGGTTTATAATTATTCTGTATCTTAGGGGGGTAAAAATAGTAAAAAATAGTGATGGATAAAAGAGAACTGAAAATAGATTATTTTGTGTGCCGGAATTCAGTGCCCGCATGCTATGAGGAATTGTCTGAAAAAGCTCTGGCTGCTGCCGGCAAAGCTTATTGCATCTATTCCGATTTTGCTGTCGGAGCGGCTGTTTTGCTGGAAAATGGAACGATCGTTTTAGGCAATAATCAGGAAAATGTGGCTTATCCCAGTGGACTATGTGCAGAACGGACGGCTTTATTTTATGCTGGTGCTGCTTATCCGGATGTTCCGGTCAAGGCATTGGCTATTACAGCTTGTTTTAAAGGGCGTCCCAGAAAAGAGGTCGTTTCTCCTTGCGGGGCTTGCCGGCAGGTGATGGCGGAAGTAATCCGGCGTTACGGCCGGGATTTTGATGTACTGATGATAGGTGAAGAAGAAACGGTAGTGATAAAAGCCTCTTCCTTGTTGCCTTTTAGTTTTGAATATATAGGCTGATCCGCTAACCGGGGCCCGAAGTTTTTACACCGCCTCTACCTGAATTTTTCCTTTCGGGGTAGGAGTAAATACCAGGCGTTTGTGCAGAAGGGTTTGGTTGTTGAAATCGATCACCAAAGCCGGATCGATGGTTTTTCCATTTACCCGGATTTCAAAATGTACGTGGTCGGTGGTGGCCCGGCCTGTTTCGCCGGTAATAGAAACCGGTGTACCTGCTTTCACATGATCGCCCGAACGGACCAGGTGTTTGGAATTATGGGCGTATACCGTTTCCAGGCCGTTGTAATGACGCACGACGACTACGTTGCCATAACCCCGGCTCCCACCTGTCATTCTGACGATCCCGTCGAAAGCTGCCAGAACGGTGTCCCGACGATTGATTTTCAGGTCTATGCCGGTATGATTTCTTCCATTCCGTCGTCCATAAGGAGATAATACCCTTCCGCCGGGCAGGGGAAAAACAAAAGCACCCTCTTCCAGGTCGGCCAGGTCTAATACCAATTCGGGCTGGCGGACGAAAAATTGATCGTCTGCATAACCGACCATCGTTTTTTCGATCCGGTTAAAAGAATCCCGGACTTCTGGTTTCGGTTCGAAGAATTCGACGGGCTCCGCTTTATAAAAAGCATATTCGATCGGAGAAGTTGCTAAAAGACTGTCTGGGATAGTAAATACAGGAACAGGGGTATAAGTTAACTGAGTGGGAATTGTGGCTTGACGTGAACAAGAATAAAATCCTGCCAAACTCAAAATAACAGCAACCAGTGCTCTGTTGTGCAATCTCATACTGTATCTTTTTGGTGAATATTAAGTTAGAAATGACTGTTTTTACCATTAAAAAGACAAATTAGATCATTCCTGAAACGCAAAGATAATTGAAAAAGTTTCAAAACCTACTGATTGTCTATAGATTACAACTTTATTTAACATGTTAACGTTTTCTGTTAAAGCATTGTTTTCGTTGCTTTTACCTGTTTATTTTTAATGAATTGAAGTTATTTGTACTACCTTTGTGCCCACTTTTAAATTAGGAAAAACGGGTTCGGATTTTAATAAATCGACTATGGAATGGATAAATAGTATATTGATAGAGCACAGTGTCATACAGGCTGTTGTTGTGATTGCTATGATCTCGGCTTTAGGATTGGCTTTGGGAAAGATCAGCGTCTATGGAGTTTCGCTGGGGGTTACTTTTGTCTTTTTTGTTGGAATTGCGGCCGGACATTTCGGCTTATCGATAGATTCCCAAATGTTGAATTATGCCGAGAGTTTCGGATTGATTATTTTTGTTTATGCTTTGGGATTGCAGGTCGGACCTGGTTTTTTCGGTTCGTTCCGGAAGGGAGGTATGACATTGAATATGCTTGCATTTGCTGTGATCCTGGTGGGCACGGCAATGACTTTGGGCCTTCATGTGGTGACAGGCGTGTCGTTGCCCGATATGGTTGGTATATTGAGTGGTGCTGTAACCAATACCCCTGCTTTGGGGGCTGCACAGCAAACTTTGAAGCAGATGCATATCGATGCGGCTGATCCTGCTTTAGGGTGTGCGGTGACCTATCCTTTAGGAGTGGTCGGTGTCATTCTGGCGGTTATCGTATTGCGTAAGATGTTTCCTCGCCGGACGGCAGAAACCGTTGTGGCAGAAGATAAAAGCAAGCACACTTTTATTGCCGGTTTTGAAGTCCGCAATCCCGGAATTTTTGGGAAGAATGTAAAAGAAGTAGCTCACCTTGCGGCACATCGATTTGTTATTTCACGCTTATGGCGCGATGGGAAAGTGACGATCCCCACTTCCGATACGGTATTGCTCGAAGGAGACCGTTTGCTGGTGATTACCACCGAGGCTGAGGAAGAATCGTTGCGTATCCTTTTCGGTGAAGAGGAAAAGGTGGATTGGAATAAAAAGGATATCGACTGGAATGCCATCGATAGCCAGTTGGTTTCTCAGCGTATTGTCGTGAGCCGTTCGGAGATCAATGGAAAGAAATTGGGATCCTTACGTTTGCGTAATCATTATGGTATCAATATCACCCGTATATATCGGGCTGGGGTACAGTTGTTGGCAACTCCCGGGCTGGTACTGCAATTGGGAGATAAATTGACCGTTGTGGGCGAAGCTGCTGCTATCAGCAATGTGGAGAAAGTGTTGGGAAACCGTATTATTAGTCTTAAAGAACCGAATCTGATCGCCGTATTTGTGGGGATTGTGTTGGGTTTGGCTGTCGGGGCTATTCCCTTTTCTATCCCCGGAGTCAGTTTCCCTGTCCGTTTGGGAATAGCAGGCGGACCGATTATCGTCGGAATTCTGATGGGGGCGTTCGGACCGCGTTTACATATGATTACTTATACGACCCGGAGCGCCAATCTGATGCTCCGGGGATTGGGACTTTCCATTTACCTGGCTTGTCTGGGGTTAGATGCCGGGGTACATTTCTTTGAGACGGTGTTTCGTCCCGAAGGGCTGCTGTGGGTAGCTTTGGGATTTGCGATCACTTTTGTGCCCGTTGTCCTGGTGGCCGTTATCGCTTTGAAATTGATGAAAATAGATTTCGGTTCCCTGGCAGGGATGTTGTGTGGAAGTATGGCCAATCCGATGGCGTTGAATTATGTCAATGCGACCGTCGAGGGAGATAATCCGGCCGTATCTTATGCGACGGTATATCCGCTGTCCATGTTTATCCGTGTGATTTTTGCTCAATTGATCTTAATGTTGTTTTTGTAGATTGGTTCCGGGGTCGATTTTTTGATAATGCTGCCCCATCGCAAAGTGAAGTGCTCCCCAAAAGTTTTATGTCCGACTTTTTGGGGGACACTTCATTTTTGGGGACTACTTCTTTTTCGGGACTTTGTTTCCGATAGGGAAACAGGTATTTTATTTCAGGTATTCCGTAACGAATGCACGCAATTTTTCAGCTCTGATGTTCTTGGCTAAAATGCGGTTGTTTTCGTCCAGTACGATAATCGACGGCACGGCATCGATGTTGTATTGTTTCACTACTTCGCACTTCCATCCTTTCAGCGAAGAGACATGCGTCCACGGCATACCGTCTTTCTTGATAGCCTGTACCCAGGGTACCTTACGTTCGTCCAGCGACACGCTGACAATAGCAAGACCTTTGTCCTTGAAGTCATTGTAGAGTTTCACCATGTTGGGATTTTCCATGCGGCACGGTCCGCACCAGGAAGCCCAGAAATCGATAATTTTCAGTTTCCCCTTCACGCTGTAGAGCGACACTTGTTTTCCTTCTGGAGTGGTCAGGGTAAAGTCGGGAGCGGTAGCGGCGATACCCACTTTCTCCAAGTCAGCGATACGTGCCTCCAATAGTTTCCCCGGAGCTGTTTCCTTTGCTTTCTCAGAAAGCAGGCTGTAAATCTGTTTCAGCGGTTCCAGTTCCATGATACGTTCCGAACCGGCGGTCTGCAGATAGGCTGCCAGCACATTGTCTGCATTCTTGCGGACGATGTTGTTCATCTTGTCAAAGGCAGCCTGCTGCACTTTGTTTGCTTTGGCTTTCAGCTCGTGGGATGTCTTGAAATGCTTTTGGGCAGCTGCTTCCGATGCTTTTTTATTCAAAGCCCGGCTTTCAGCATTGGCATCGGCTACAATTTTCTGATAATCATTGTAAATATCCTGGAGTTTTCCTCCACGGATATCGCCGGCTCCGTTACGGGTCAGTTTCGCGGTATATTCCATGCCCGGTTCGAGTATCATGACAAAACCGCCCTCATAACCGGCAATCTTCAACAAGGCGACTACCGGCTCCTGCAAATTGCCGGTCAGGGCAAACCGGTTGTTTTCAAACTTTGTCTGTGCCAAAGTATCCATGCCTTCCACTTGTTGGGTCAGCACAAGCAATTCCCCTTTGTCAAGCTCTATATTTCCTTGGATATGGAATGTCTGGGCTGCAAGAAAGGAAGTTGCCGCTAACAGGAAAATACATGTCAATAAATACTTCATGATTCAAATTGAATTAAATGGTTTGTTTTTAATAGGGATTATCTTTTAAATAATCCCAAATCGATGCTTAATGCCACCTGCCATGTATTCTTTAAAAGACTGTCCTTCTCCGGAATCAAATAGGCAAAGTCTGCTTTGATGTGGTGACAACCGACACCGCATCCCAACGTGCCGTAGCGTTGCAGTTTGTTGTCCTGTTCGCCGTAGTGATAACCGCCACGAATCGCTACAATCTGCAAAAGAGTGTATTCCACTCCGACACTTCCGCCCCAATTGGTATTGGGTAACACCTGGCAAGCCACATCCAAGGTTCCTTGCAGACGGTGTTTGTCTGTAAATACGTGGTCGATCATACCGCCGGCGGCAACCTTGGAAGCCTGGTCATATTTACCGTAGCCGTAATCGATCTTGGTGCCGAAATTGGATGCCTGCAAACCGACAGCCCACTGCGACTGTTCCCAATTTTCAAAATTGCGTCTATAATAAAGCCCCAGATCGAATGCAACGGCATTGGCAACATCGTCCTTATCAAGACCACTCATATCCGAACGGATAAAACGGGCTGTTGCTCCTACAGACAAATCATCTGTCAGTTTACGGGCATAACCTACGTCCACACTCCAATCTTTGGGAGTAAAAGTTCCGGCATCATTGCCTTCCTTGTCCCATATATTGGTCTCCGAATGGTTGAACCAACGGAATCCGGCGGTAATTCCCTGTTTCTCGTCCAGATTCCAATAACCGGCCACCCCATGTAAATTGCTCCCCTTGGACAATTCGCGCAACCAGGGAGTAAAGCTATAACCGATCTCGGCTTTTTGGGTGGAAAAAATACTCTTGGCTGCATTACGGTATATTGAGAAAGCATTGGCAGTTGCCGCCACTCCCGAGTTTCCCATACCTACTCCGCGAACATCGGGCGTAAGTTCAGGAAATTGTGCCGCCCCTGTGCTTTTTTGTCCAAAAACAGCGAGACTTCCAAATGCAAATATCGCTATCAGGCTATATTTTAATCTGTTCATATCCTTACAATTTTATAATGTTTTTGGTGATTGTTTTATTGTTGCAGTAGAGTTTCAAAGTATAGCTTCCTCCGTCCACCTTGCTTAAATCCAACTCTCCGGCTTTATGTAAAGAGGCTGTCACCTTGCGTTCCAGAACCAAATTACCGGAAGCATCGTACAGACAGGCTCTCATTTCACCGCTAAAGGTCATGCTGGCACGGATAGTCAGAATATCCACCACAGGATTCGGGTACAATTCAACCTCTTGAAGCAGTTCCGGCTGCAATTTAATGGAAAGCTCGGTTGTGCTTGAAAGCCCTCCCCGGTCTGTCACCGTCAATTTTACAATGTGGTCTCCGGCAATGCAATTCCTGTTGTTCACTGTCAACATGATGGTTCCGTCTTGTTTGGTGGCAGTGACACTCTTGCTGGGGTCTTCCAAAACATAGTCCAAATCGGTTCCGTCTTCCGTATCGCTAACTGTATAGACATATTGGGCTGTCGAACCATACGGTATGATTTGCACTCCTTCTATTGGCTTTTGTGCTGTAATTACCGGGAGGAAGTTTATAGGCTCATCGCTCAATGCCAGCAACGCATTCACACATCCTACACCTAACTTGCCCTTATATTCCGGATTATAGTCATCAATAGGCTTCACACCGCGCTTCAGGCGATATTCCACTTCGTATGGAGTCAACCCTTCGCGGGCAAACTTCGATACAATCAAGGCTGCCACTCCCGCAGCCACAGGTGTTGCCTGCGAAGTTCCCACCAATTCCAGGTAGTTATTGTTTCTGGCACAGCTCCACATCTGCCAGCCATATCCGTTTCCGCCTCCGGGTGCTGCAATATCGACCCACTCTGCATAATTGGAATAATCGCTTTTCTTAAAGGCAGGGTCGAGGGCTGCGACTGCGATAACATTATCCAGCGAAGCAGGATAGTGGCTCTCCGGCTCGACTCCGTCATTACCGGCAGAACCGAATACAATACCGCCCCGCATCGGTCCTGTCTGATTTCCGTTTTCGTCGATACCGGCATTCTTTACAAAATAATTGACAGCATCCTGCATGACTTCGGCAACCGAGCCTCCGGCGATAAACCAACTGTTCGTACAGATTACGGCTCCGTGGTCGGCTCCGTATTTGATGCTGGCAGCAGGATTGCCGTTATTGAACGGACAGCACATAAAACGTACTCCGTTGTCAGGGGTGTCACCGCCGGCAACGCCACAAATACCCACGCCGTTATTGTTCTTGGCTGCCAATATACCGGCAACATGGGTACCGTGATCATCCTCCGCAACTCCGGTAACAGGATTCGCTCCGATTCCATGCCAGTCACCTTGATAACCGTTCCCGTCGTTGTCTCCCCAAGGATTCTGGTTAAATTCTCCGGGATTCTTCCAAAGATTGTCCCGCAAATCTTCATGGTTAAGGTCAACCTTGGAGTCCACCACATTTACAATCACTTCCGGCTTTCCTTTTTCAATCTCCCAGGCATCCAGAATGCTGATGTCTGCACCTGCCAGCATCCCGTTGCTGCCGTCATTATAGAGATGCCATTGTCGGGGCAGATACGGGTCATTATAAGGTAACGATACCGACTCTGTCTTCCCTTTGTAAATAGGTTCTACAATGGAAACATTAGGCAGTTCTGACAGTGCCTTCATTGCCTCTGCCGTAGGGATATTCTCGTCGAAAGACACCTGATACCACAGATGAAGGCCTGCCTTCCGGGTACGTGCTTCGAACTTCCCGGCATGGGGGAATACCCGCTCCAGGCGGGTACCTCCCAATTGCCGGATAACGAAGTTCAACTGTCCGTTGTCCGTATCCACTCCGCTGCGGGTGGTCACAATCTGCAAATCCTCCGGCAGCTCTTTGAATTTGATGTTCACTTGCCCCTTTACCTGTCCGGCGGTATTCGCTACAACCGACCAGTCGTCTTTGGGAACTTCTGTGATTACGCCCTCTTGCTGGCATCCTGCCAACCCCAATAAAAGCAAGTATACTATCTTTTTCATTTTTGAATGCGATTAATAAAGGTGAAACACATATCCTTGATGGGACCGAATCCCTCGAAAATACGGGAGGTCTCGATATCTCCTGCCGTTGTCAAAGTCAGCTCGTGCAGTTCTCCTTTGTCTCCCTTGTCTACAGCAAGTGCCAGACAGCGTTGCATATAATTCCATTCTTCGGTAAGTTGGTGATCTTCCGTGATGCGGAATTGCATTTTTGTAATGGGACTTCCTGCATCATACAGTTCGTATGTTTCCAGACTTGCCACATTGAACAGATACACCTTGGAGTCTACGGTATAGAAAAACTGGTCAGGGAATGCGCTTGTCGTGGCAAACTGCGAATCCTTGTTAATCGGCAATTCCCCGATAGAGTCGCCTGTAATGGTCTGTTCAGTGCTAAGACGGTAAGTCCAATAGCTTTGGTCCTTGGTATCCTTGACAATAGCCATTGCAATTCCATCCTTATGCTCTTTGTCCTTGTTGTCCGTTCCCATCCATATCACTTCTTTGCCGGTCCAGTCGTTATATTCTTCGGGGAAAAGCGTAATTTCACCTCCTCCGCCCAAATTGAAATAAAGAAACTTGTCTCTTTCATCATCCCAGAAACACAGGTAGCTACTCTTTTGAGATTTTGCAATCAAATCAACTTGGTAGGTTTCATTCAGTTCTTGTGCTATTTCGGGAACCTGAAATTTACCTCTTCCGCTATTAAAAGTTGAGTAATAAAAACGTTTGTTTTCATCTACCAATATCACGGCACCGCCACTGCTGGGAGACCCATCCAATCCGTATGCCACTTTGGTATTATTCTCAGTGATAACTTCCGGCAAAATATCATTCTGCTTCTTTTCCACCTTCATTTCAAAAGGAAACAATGCCCAGACACTGTCAGGAGAAGCAATATAAAGCCACTCCGGAGCATTTCCGTTTCCGGTGATTACCGGTGCATATACCAACTCGGTAATATCTTTAAAACGTTTTTTATACCCCAATGCCGTATAAGCGTCCTCCGTGAAGAAATAATTCAACGAATCAGGGTCTTCCACGGCAGAAATGCGGGAGTCTTCTTTATCCCCGTTCAATACCAACCAACTGTTGATATACGGATAAACGATCTTAATATGCAACTCTTTGTACGAACTGACATTCGTCTGCTTGTCCGTCAGGGAGAACACGATATCGAAAGCAGAGGATTTCTTAGGTGGGAATGTCAGCCTTAAATCCCTGGTCGTGATGGTATCGGTCACTGTTTTTTTGTCTTTGCTGTAGCTGACCAGCCACAAGAACTCCAGGTTTTCTTCGTTGGTTGCCTGGCTCTGTGACAAATCAACGGTGTAATCTACATACATCGTATCCACAGGTGGCTGCTTGAACCGGTAATAGCCGTCCTCACTTTCAGGCAATATCTTATAAGTGACCTCGTTAATGTCCCTATATTTATAATTGCCTTTGTCCTCATAGCATCCGGTCAACCCTCCGATTAAGAGGGCTGCCAGCATGAATATTGATATTGTCTTTTTCATAATCCTATTATATTAAATTTACCAAGAAGCCGGAAAATCAAACGGTGTCGGATTTGCACCGGCATATTTCTTCATAAAGTCTTCGTATGTATTGGCGTATGCCTCGGTCAAGGTTGCATGTCTTGCAGGCCAGTCGCTTGGATTTCCCCCTTCAGAAGGAGCTCCCAAGAACCAACCGTCAACATTACCATAATTCATAGGCATCAAAGTAATCCATATAAACACCCGTTTCGCTTCCGAGTATTCTCCCAAATAAGGCAACTCATCCCAATAGGATGGTTTGGTATCAACCTCCGGGAAAGTGAATCCATAAGGAGCGTCCGGATGAGCACTGTTGTAGGCTGCCAGTTCATAGCGGAAAATGGGGTTCCAATCTGTCCAGTTTGCCCATTCCTGATATGTTGCACCATACATCGGCATTATCTGCTGCATGAATGCCTCTTTTTCCGGAGAATAGTCGCCTAAATAATAGCTCTTTTCAGCCCACCATCCCGGAGCGGAAACCGGCAATTCAAGCTGGCTGTCCGGATGTTCTTCGTTGTATGCGTTAATAGCATCGCGGATGGCACCCATGACATTATCCATGCTCATATTCTGGTTCACCAAAGGATTGATGTTGCATTCGCCGTAATACATCTGCTCTGTCAATACGGCAACAACCGCAATGTCCCGTTTGATATCCGAATATTCTCCCAGATAAGATTCTCGGAAATCCCACCATTCCGGACGTCCTTCTATCGGAAAATCAAAGGCAAGCGGAGCTTCCGGATGTTCTGCATTGTATTGTTCCAACAACACCCGCAGCACCGGATTGGCATAATCCCAGGTGCCGTCTTTGATTTGATAATCACTGCGCGGGAAAAGTTCGCGGACAATGAATCCCTGTTTCTCGGGCGAGAAAGCTCCCAACAGGGACTCACGCCACCAGGACGACTGCACGGTAACAACCGGGAAAGAGAATTCGGAGATACCCTGTTCCGCAACTGCATCCCTGAACACCAGATTCCAGTATTCCAATTTACTGTTGTTTGCCAAGGTCTCACCCTCTTCACTCAGCAGATTCTTGATAAACTCATGCTTTTCTTCCGAAAATTCACCCAGGAATTTCAGCTGTTTGTCCCACCATACCAATTTTGTCGTTACCGGAAATTTGAATTTCTTCCGGTCTTCCGGTGCTGCATTGGCATTGAATTCATCCAGAGCTTCGCGCAACTCCAGATTGTATTTGTCCGTCTCGTTCCACATGTGGTTGTTTTCCTTGCTGAATGCCTGTTTGGAAACCGTTACCATAAAAGCATACTTTTCTTCGTCAAATTCTCCGAGCCACTCCTGACGTTCGTCCCAACCTTCCGGTTGTTCATACACATCCTTGATATCCAGGCGCAATATGGATTTTTCCACAACACCCTTGTCAAAGAACGCCCCCTTCCCTTCCGTATCGACCGTAATTCCGACCGTATAGGTCCCTCTTGTCTTGGGACGCAACACGGTTATCTTGATGGTATCTTTCAATTGATTGGGAGCCAGGCTATAATACGGCTCAAACACAACCTCGGCAACCTTGCTGGAATCCTGGTCTTCCACCAAAACGGTTTTCAATTTATACTCTCTTTCATCGGGAGTCGGGAACCCCTGCAAATCCAGCACAACCCGTTCAAAGGTATATGCTGCCAGCGAATCCCCGTAATAGAATGTTTTCGGCTCGCCGTTTATTTCCTCTTCATAGGTGGCAGTGGCAAAATTGAACACTTTGGTCATATCTTCACTGCTGTTGGCAGAAAACTGCAAACCGTCTTTTTCCTGCGTATATTGGACCACGCCTTCTTCCTGACAGGAAAACAGACCCAGCAGAAAAATCGAATAAATATATTTTCTCATAGTACTTGCATTTTAATGGTTAACCGTTATTTCCCGTTTCCATAGGCAATTTCATCATCCGGAGTCGGCAGTACGTAATAGTCCATCTTCTCAACCGGACAACGCCAGAAGGTTTTATAGTTGTGCCGTTTCAGGAAATAGAAATACTGTCCTTCTGCAAAAAAATCCTTTTGGTACTCTTTGTTCAGAGCCTCCTTGCGTGCAGCCTCATCATATGAATCGTTTGCTTCGATGTTATTGTTGCGGGAGATTCCCCTTGCATTCCTCACCTTATTGATATAGGTGACGCTCTCTTTCAGAGAAACGGATTCCGCCAGGATGTAATACATTTCAGAGAGGCGGATCAACGGTATTTTCTCGCTGTAGTTCTTGTCTTTGCTCAGATATTTGCGGCACATCAACCCGTTGTTGCCGTGGATAAACCCGTAGCTGTTCCGGTAGCGTATATCGTTCAAGCCGATGGTGGTGCGCTCAAATACAGTGTTTGCATTATCGTACGAGATATACAGTTCATTACTGTAAGTGTTGATGCTTTTCCAGTCATCTTTCAATTTGTTCGCCATATCATCCATGCCCAGGCAGAAAATAGTCTCATCATACAGGGAGGCATCCTGGATATTGCTTATCACGAGCTCCAGTCCACACTGCTCTATCACCTCCTTGGCTTTCAGCGCAGCGTTTTCCTTGTCGCCAATCCAGAGATACACTCTTGCCATCAACGCCTTGACTGCCATTTTGTTCATTCTGTGCTTGCGCAATCCCAGGAACGGGTTATTCAAATCATTTTTATAATTCAACGGGTCGTCTTTCAACAACTCCTCGGCTTGCGTCAGGTCTTCCAGAATGTGCTGTGCAATGACACCGGCAGACTCCAGGGATTTCTGGTCGGCATTGAATTCCGTACGCCAGGGCAGGCATTTCATCTCCGGGTCTTCACTATATACAGGACCGTACAGGCGAAGCAGGTCAAAATAATGGAATGCACGCAAACCCAATGCTTCACCTTTCATCAGATTCCAATAGCCGTCCGTAAGCACAACATCTTTTCCTTCGTGCTCCAGGCGGTAAAGCAGATTATTGAGGTTGGCAATGGTTCCAAACTGGTTTACCCAAACGGAGTTGACATCCTCTTTGGCATTCGCATTATTCTTGTAATCATAGATTTCCGCACGCGTTTTGTCAGACGGAGCAACCGATATGTCGTAGTTGTCGTAACGCTGGGCAAGTCGTTCTATATAATCATACGACAGTCTCTTCCCGTAATTGTCGAGCAAGGTCATGCGGGAATATACACCTATCAGGGCAACCTTGAAACCGTTTTCCGATTTGAACAGCTTGTCGGCTTCTATTTCATCTTTCGGGCTGACATTCACCCAATCTGCACAGGCGGAAAAGAGCATTGTCATTATAACCCAAGCACTTAAAATTCGTATTCTAAACATGACATTTCTTTTTAATTGAATAATACAGATAAAGACAGGTTAAAGCTCCGCGCAAAAGGATAATCCAGACCTCTTTCCTGTTTTACGGAAGAGATTCGCCCGATATCCTGCATGGAAGCATTCAGCGACAAACTTGCAATCTTGCATGCTTCCAGGAATTTGAACTGCTTGGGCTCAAAACGGTAGCCGATGGATACGGAATTGAATACAAATTCATTTAATTTCTGCAAGAAACGGGTACTTACCGGTGTCTGCTGATTAAAGAAAGAGATTCCTTTGTATTTTGCATAGCGGTTTGTCGGACTCCAGCGGTCGGAACCCGCAGCACGGCGGTCTACGTTTTGCGAGATGTCTATGTTCTCGATTTTATCTACCAGGGTCTGGTTGTAGCGGTCTGCCCCGAACTGATAGGAGAAACCCAAATTGACAGAAAGGTTCTTCCATATAAGCGAAGAGTTGACTGCTCCGCGCACTTTGGGTTCCGTGTCGCCTACCGGCACTTTGTCGGCAGCATCCCAGACAAAGGTCTTTTCGCCGTTCAATTTCTGGAACAGTTCCTGACCGGTTGCCGGGTCGATACCCAAAGAACGTACGGATTTGATGACAGTCGTAGATTCACCCTCTTCGTATATAGGCAATATCTCGTTTCTATTTTCCTGGTTCTTACGGTTCATTTCTTTCAGCTCATTGGACAGCTTTTTAATGACATTCCGGTTGTGGGTGGCATTTACGCTGAGACTCCACTGGAACTGGTTTTCGTAGTTGTTGATGAGCAAACCATTCAATGAAACGTCTACACCCTCATTCAATACAGCTCCCACATTACGGGTCAGCGTGCTGAAACCGGTAGAAGGCTGGATGTTTGTTCCCAGCAACATCTCATCGGTGTAATTGTGGTAATATGAAACAGTTGCATTCAAGCGGCTGTTCCACAAACCGAATTCCAAAGAGACACTTTTCTGCATGGTTTTCGACCATCCCAAATCCGGATTTCCGATTGCCATCAACTGTGCTCCCAGGACATCTCCCGAAGGATAGGGGAACATCAAATCTCCAAACGAATAGGTCTCCTTGGCTTGATAAGGCGAATAACTTTGAGAACCGGTTGTTCCGACACTTCCAAAAAGCGTCAGATTGGAAATGATGCTTCCCTCCAGCCACTTCTCGCGCTCCATGTTCCAACGCAGCCCCACCGACCAGAAGGGTGCCATTTTGGTATCGGCACCGAATTGTGAAGAAAGGTCGCCGCGGATATTGAAGTCTACGGAAAAACGCTGGTCATACATATAGTTCAACGAACCGGTCATACCCACGCTGCGTTGGGTGGATTCCTCTCCGTTCACCCGCTGGTCCATTTCGAAGGCAAACAGGAAATCGTCCATGTTGTCATCCGGGAATCCCTTTGCAGAAAGGTTGATACCGTCGCTTTTCGATGAAGAGACATCCCAGCGGAGCAAGGCGAACATTCCGTGTTTGCCTTTTACCAGGTTGTAGTTCAAGGCAGCGTTGGCATTCCAGCTTACAGACTCTCCGGTACTTTTTGTATAGGAACCGCGCTGGGTCAGGTCTTCTTCAGGAGCAAAATCAGTGTGGTGCGACGATTTGAACTGCTCCGAACGGGCCGTGCTCTTTGTCAAAGACACCTGTCCGTTGACACGGAGATTGTCCATAATGGCATATTCGATAGAGAAGTTGTCTACAATACTGAAATTGTTTGACAGGTCTTTATTGGGAAACTGTACATTATATAATGGATTGGTAACCGTCTTCGGGTTGTTTGCCGATGACATGGGCTTGATTTCTATTACCTGCTGGTAACGGCCGTTTTCATCTGTCAGACGGTAATAGGGATTCAGTTTCGTATATTCCGAGAATGAACCGTAAGGCGAATTATGCGATTTGGTGTTTGTCATGCTCAATGAGTTGCTGATATTCCATTTCTTGCGGCGGTATTGCAAGGAAAGGGTCAGACCTACGTTGTTACGGTCCGAGCCTTTCATGACTCCGAACTCATCCCCGTAGTTCAGGCTCAGGCTATAACGGATTGCCTCGTCTCCGCCCTCCATGTTCAGGGTGTGGCGATGGGTGAGTGCCGTACGCAACGGTTGCGACAGCCAATAGGTGTTTACTCCGCGCAATATTTCCTGTTTGTATTTGTTGTAATAGTTCAACATGTCTACGCTCTCAAACAATCCGGCAGATCTCTCGTATTCCAATTTTTCGGACGCATTCATCAGGTTGTAGTCGGACAGGTCCGGAACAGAAATTCCCACATTGCCGCTGTAACTCAACGTCAATGCACCCGGTTTCGGTTTCTTGGTTTCAAAAACCAACACTCCGTTAGAGGCTCTCGAACCGTAAAGGGCAGTACCGGCAGCATCTTTCAGAATGGTAATAGATTCTACGCGCTCCGGGTCCAGGTCGATAATGCGCTGCAAGGTCGTCTCAAAACCGTCCAGAATGAACAACGGCATGTTAGGACGGTTGGAATAGTCTCCCATCAACATCTGGAAATCTGCACTGGAACCGGTAGCTCCCTGGCCCAACTGGACGTCTCCGCGCAGACGGAATTCAGGCAATGCGTTAGGGTCGGAACCTGCCGTATTGTTTTCCACGATGCGGAAACTCGGGTCGAAAAGCTGGAGCGCCTGCAACAGGTTGTTCGGATTCAATTTCTTCAACTGATCGCCTTTGACAGTGACATAACGGCCGGTAAAACCGGACACTTTACGGGGCGCCATACCTGTTACCACAACATCTTCCATTTCAATAGACATGGCTGTCAGTTTTACCACGACATCTGCCATATCTCCTTTACCGGCAATGTTGACTTCTTCTTCTTGATACCCGACAAAACTAATAACCAGTGCTGTAGCGCTACCTTCCATAATTTCCAGGTGGAAACGGCCGTCCATGTTGGTCACAGCCCCCACACCTCTCTGTTCCTTCAGTACAATACTGGCTCCAAGCAGCGGCTCGCCTGTTTTGGCATCTTTTACCACACCGCTGATTTTTTGTACGTCATGGGCAGGTAGCTCTTTCCGGGGGCGTAATACAACGGTACGGTTAGGCTGGTATTCCACATCTACGGCATATCCTGCCAACACCTGTCCGATAGCATCCCGCAACTCCTTGTCGGTGATATTTATATTGATTTTTTTAGAAAAATCAAATGACGCATGATTATAGAAAAAGCGGATATCAGCAATGTTGCCGATTTTATTTAGGGCTTGTTCTATTGTTTCATTAACTATCTGTACTGAAATTTTCTTTTTTTGATATTCTTCCTCTGCAGCTTTTAGTCCACCGGAAAAAATCAGCATAAATAAAGCAAACACCAGGAACCGATGGCCTAGAAATTCCTGTAACATTTTCTTCTTTTGCATAAATTTGTAATTTTAGTTAGTAAATATATTGTCGTCAGCTGTAGTAAATTCCTTGTCTAGGATATTTCGCAGATACTGTTACATATTACTTTTGCATTTCAGTCAACTCCTTCTTAAATTTCTTGTTCTTATTGTATTTTTTGAAGTAATCTTTACTAAGTGTTTTGATTACGTCGAAGTCTTGCTGTTTTGATATGGCGTTGTACAAAAACAGATAAAGCACAGCGTCTCTCACATCGCCTTCGTACACTTTTGACAGTTTCTCATACATCTCTTCCATGTTTCCGGCAGGCTTGTACTCTTTGCCGGCTTTCCGGGCCTCGCATTTTTCACGGTATTCCAGATAATCGATCAACCAACCGATGTAGGCGTAGCTTTTCAATGAAGCCTTGTCGCTTTTCACCTGATAGCCGTCCAGAGCCTCCCAATAGCCTTTCGGAGTGCATTCCTGAAGCGGTTTTTTGTTTACATCGGATACGATGAACGGATATTTCACCAGGTTGTCCAGGTACATGCCCTCCAGTTCCGCATGGATATAGTTGAATGCGAACGGGTCCACCTTGTCGCGGATGCCTTCCAGAATCTCCTGTTCCTTCTTCCAGTTCCGCAGGCAGGCATCATAATAGGTCTGTACCGGCACCTGTGTCACCACGGCTGCCAACGGGTTGGTCTTGTAGTGGTCGTTGATGCGCACCATGCGTCCGTCACGGATGGCGCTGTTCAGGGTGACGGCAGCCGGGGTACCCTTGAACTCAACGTGCTTGTAGTTTTTTCCCTGGAATTGGATGGCCATTTCAATCTCGTCTCCGGGACATACAATCATCCAGAGCCAGGCGTTTACCTTCATCAGGCCCGGCTCTTTCAGTTCCACCTCGAACTCCATCAGTTGGTTGTCCTTGAACGGGAACTGCTGGTTGTTCGCTGTGTTGTCTATAAACTCAAAATCGATCACCTTGCCGGTATATCCGACAGCGGTTGCCTTGATTTTCGCTGTTTTCTGGGCTTGTACGCCTGCACAGAACAGGCATACAAGCATACAAACCAATATTTTCTTCATCTTCGGATTATTTCTTTTTGTCGTTTTTCAATAGGGTCTTGATGGTATTGATCAGCTCTTCTCCGCGCAGGTTCAGGGCTTCGATTCTTCCTTCCGGGTTGATCAGTACGGTGTAGGGGATAGCCGAAAGGTTGTATTTGCGTGCCACCGGTCCGTACCATACCTGGAAGTCGCAAGCCTGCGGCCAGGTCATCTTCAGGTCTTTCACAGCCTTTTTCCAGGGTTCCGGTTTCTGGTCCAGAGAGATACCGATGATTTCAAAGTTCTTGCCCTTGCATTCCTTGTAGAGCTTCACTACATTCGGCATTTCATTGCGGCATGGTCCGCACCAGGATGCCCAGAAGTCGAGCAGGATGTATTTGCCTGCAAAGTTCTTCAGTTCGATGTCCTCGCCGTCCATTCCCTTGATGGAGAATTCCGGAGCCTCTACGCCCACCTTGAACTCCTTGTTGGCGATGATTTCATCCAGCTCCTTGGTGTACGGGTGGTTGTTGAGCTTTTCGTTCAACTGTCCGCGCAATTCTTTCAGTTCGTCCAATGACAGTTCGTTGGTCATCTCGAACAGCATGATGAACGGTGCGAAAGCCTGGTCGTTATAGAAGCGTGCCATGTATTTCTCCATGTTCAGTTTCTTGGTGTTCTGTTCCCAGGTGCGGTATTTGAACAGGCTGTCCTCCACTGCAAAACTTCCGCGTCCGTAGCGCATGTAGTGGGTGTTGGAAGCCAGCAGCATGCTGTCGATCCAGTATCTTGTCTGCAACTGGTGGAGCGACCACAGGTTGTTGTTGATGGTACCTTTGGTTACTGAACCCAGGAAATAGTCGGCACGCATGGTCATGTTCATCTGACCTGCCTCCAAAAAGACGGGTGCCAACTGACCGTCGTGGCTTTGGATGAAATAAATCACGGAGTATTCGGGTACAGTATCTCCTTTGAACCGGAACCGTCCCTCTTTCACTTCGCAGCTGTCCACTTTGGTTTGTGGTCCGTGCATGCCGTCTTCTTTTACAAGATATACCTTGCCGGTGTATTTGCCGGTGATGAAGCCGTTGATTTCATAGCCTTTGACGGGCTGCGTTTCTTTGTTTTCAGACTGTCCGGCCAGGAATCCGGATAGTAACAGGCACAAGTTTAGGGTGATCCATTTTTTCATACTTGATGATTTAGATTAATGATGATGAATTTATTGTTTAATATATTGTTACGAACTTACCGTTGCAGTTGCATTTTACGTTGGATACCTCTTCCAGACGCCGGAGGAAAACCTCCAGTTTCTCTTCTTTGTTGACTACTCCCGTATAGATGATGTCGCTGGCACCACTGCTCAGCACAATGTTGACTCCATACCAGTTTTTCAGCGTATTTGCCACCTCCTGCAGCCTTGCTTTTTTGAATATGTAATACCCCCTGGTCCAGGAAACAATCTCTGCAGGATCTACCGTTCGGACACTGGTCCCTCCAAAAGTCTTGTCACATTTTAATTGTTTGCCGGGAGTAAGCGTGTACTCCTTATCGTTGATTTGTGCGGCAATCTTTCCCTCGAGTAGAGTCACCTTCGTCTCGTTTTCATCGGCATATGCCCTGATATTGAAGGAGGTTCCCAATACTTTGACGGTTATGCCGTCAACAACTACATAAAAGGGACGTTCGGCATCCTTGGCCACTTCCAGATATATCTCTCCGGATGCGTATACTGTACGCGAATCGGCTGCAAATTTTGCCGGGTATTTCAGTGTGGAGCCTGCATTTATCCATACTTTGGTCCCGTCGCTCATGGTAAATCTGAAGTCACACTTAAGCGGCACTTCCAGTGTGTTGTAGTTGTCTGCCGTTATGGAATCCTCTTTTTGTGAAAGCAACGAATCACCCAACATGATTTTTTGCCCTTTTTCTGTCTCTTTGAAATAAAGGTTGTTTCCCCAGACGTTTATCCGTGTGCCGTCTCCCAATGTCAACACCGGCTTGTTGGCAGGCATGTCCGAAAGCTGCTGCTCTGTTTCTGTAACTTGCAGATTTTGCGTTGCCTGTTCCTGTATTCGGGTCAGGGCCCAAAATCCGAAGCAAATGGCAATGACGGCTGCGCCGGATAAGAACCGGTAATATATGCGGCGGTTTGAACGTTGTTTTCTTGCTTTCAGAAAATTGTTGAATGCTTGTTCTGCATCACTGTTTTTGTAGTTGTAAATTTTTTTCCGTATGGTATTGTCAGAGCAGATTTTGTTGAACAAAGCCTTGTTTTGTTCATTTTGTGCAAGCCACGAATCTATCACATGCTGACTCCCGGCATCCGCTTCTTCGCTGAGAATATCACTGATCTTGTCAGATATGGAGAGTGTTTCTTTTATTTTATCCTGTCCTTCTGTAAGCATATCTTTTGTTTGTGTTATGTCCCAATAAAATATCATCGATATTATTTAATACGCGCAACTAAGAAAAAAGGGGGGGGAGACTGAAAAATTATAGATAATGTAGTATCTTTGTTTTATTGATTTATGAATTTTATGCGCATTCAGAACGAAGAACTCCTTCTACATTACTTGGCGCGAAAGGACAACCGGGCATTCCGTCATTTATATGGTGTCTATTTCGTAGCCTTGAAATCCATTGCTATCCGGTATGTAAAAGATGATCAGACAGCCTGTGATCTGGTGCAGGAAGTGTTTATTTCGTTATTGGAATCTACCCACCGCTTTATCAGTGGAGATGAGGTTAAATATTTCCTTTACAGTGCCTTGAAAAACAGGTGTGTCAGTTATTTTAGAAAGCAGCAGGTGCGCGACCGGTATCAGCGTGAATTGTTGGATACGGCATCTGAAATGGGTAGTTTTTGGGAAAAAGTGTTAGAGGAAGATGTCTATGCCAATCTGATGGCGGCGATTGAACAGCTTCCGCCCCAGTGTCGTCTCGTAATGCAGCTTACATTGGAAGGGTTGAAGATTTCGGAAATTGCCAGCCGTTTGCGGATTTCTGAAGATACGGTCAAGGAGCATAAAAAAAACGGCAAGCAAAAACTTGCCCGTATGGTTGAAAATCCTTTCCTGATATCTTTGATTTTTCCATGATATGAGTTGTTGCTGCTCCTGCTTCCCTTTTGGTTTGAAAGCAGGCTCGTCTGTAACTCCTCCGTAGCTCGTGGCTTTGTGGTCGGATGAGTACCCCCCCTTTTGTCGGGTGGCGCGTATTATAGACATATGGTTGGTATTTTAATATCGTATATTATGAAAATTGTTTCGCTTTTGTTTTTATTATTCGTTTCTCTGACGCTGGGTGCACAGGATATAACGGGTAAGTGGTATGGTTATCCCGATTTGAAGAATATGCGCTTGCGTCTGGAGTATCATGTCGAAAAGGCCGGTGGTGGCTATCAGGTTACGTTGAAGATTCCAGATTTGTCGGAAAAGACCTATCGGGCGGATGCGGTAGAATTGGCGGATCATGTTTTGACGGTGAATATTGCGGATGCGCAGACTCGCAGTATTCTCAGGCTTCAGGCCGACGGTTCGCTGAAGGGAACTTTTTTGTGGGAAGGATATGATTTCGAGCTTCTTCTTACCCGCACGCCGGTGGTGTTCAAGCGTCCGCAGACTCCGAAAGAGCCTTTTTCTTATCATTCGGAAGAGGTGACTTTTCAGAATGCGGATGATGGAGTCACCTTGGCGGGAACATTGACCTGGCCAGCCAGTGGAGCCAGGTGCAAGGCCGTGGTGTTGGTTTCCGGCAGTGGCGGTCAGGATCGTAATAACACTTTTTCAGAGCACAAAACTTTTTTCGTTCTGGCGGATTATCTGGCCCGTCACGGGATAGCTACCTTGCGTGTGGATGACCGTGGTGTCGGAAAGTCCGGCGGCAATTTGAAGGAAAGCGGTTTACCGGATGCAGATGCGGATGCTGTGGCTGCGGTTAATTACCTGAAACAGCGTCCGGAAATCAATGCCGATAGTGTTGGAGTCATCGGGCATAGCGAAGGCGCTTTCGTGGCATTCAGTATGGCTGCCCGGAAAGAGGTGCCTTTTATCATCACTTTGGCGGGCGGAGGCGTAAGCGGCAGCGAACTGTTGCTGATGCAGCGGGCTGCCTTGTTGAGGGCATCCGGTGTAAAAGAGGATTTTATTGAAAAATACAACAACTATATGCGTCAGGCGCAGGATATTGTTTTGCAATCGGGAGATGCTGCCACTTGTGAACGGAAGCTAACCGAACTTTTCAATGGTACTCCTTTGGCCGGTCAGGCAGCCGCAACGACGCAGCAGTTGTATAATGTAGCCAAGATCGAGTTGTTGAAATACAATCCCGAGTGGGATTTCCCGGAAATTACATGCCCGGTGTTGGCACTCAATGGAGACAAGGATTGTCAGGTGCCGGTGGAAAATCTGGAGTTTATCAGGAAAGGGATTTCAGAGAATGGTAACACTCAGGTGAAGACCATTGTTTTCCCAGGCTTGAACCATATGTTCCAGCCTGCCGTTACCGGTTCTCCCGTAGAGTATTCCGATATTGAAGAGACCATTGCTCCGGCAGTGCTGCAGGAGATTGTCAACTGGTTGAATCAACTGAAATAATATAAGTCGGGGGAATAGTTTGAATGGTGTTAAGTCATTCCGGTGCTTCGAAAAGAGTTGGAAAGCGTTGGAATGGCTTTTTTGTGAGTATTTCGCTATCTTTGTTGTTTCATCGAAGGGCGTATTATGAAGAAATATGGTGTTGACAGAGATAAAGAGAGCTGTAAACTGCTGCAAGCAATGCCGGAGGAAGGGTTTCGTCTGCTGTTCGGTAGGTAGCATATATAATTGTGTGTGTATGTCGTATGGTTGACCGAATAAATTGTACACATTTCGTTTTATAAATGTGCACGATTCATTTTGCAAATTATAGTTTTTATAGCAGTAAATTTAAGATTTATAATTCGCTACTACAAAAATAAGTCGCCCTTTACTCACTTAGGGGAGAGAATGAGCAGTTTGTAAGGATAAGCCAGTATTCGTTGACTATACGGTGAAAAATACTAAAATAGGCAGTTATATACATATTTGTGCTTATAAATACCTGTTTTTATTCTGCAATTCGAACTTTAAGATAAAATTTTCAACAGAAAATCCGAAGGATTTTATCGCAACAGAATTTTCGGTTCTCTAAGTAATGATGAAGGAATTCTAAACAATAAATGTCTGCATCTTAAATAGTTCCAGCGGTTTCAATAGTTAAAAAGGTCCCCTAAAGATTAATTTTAACTACTGTAACCGTTGTAACTAAAAAAACGTTTAGGCTTGACGTCTGTCTAGCTGTAATCTTTTTAATATGTCGGATAATTCCCGTAAAACATTCGCATAAAATATCCTCCGAAGATAATTCCCAGGATGATCCAAACCAGAATAAGTATTAATGCAGCCTTTGCCCAATTGGCTTTTGTAGGATTAGTACCGTTACTGAAAGCCCAGACAAACAGCATGATAATATTAACGATCGGGATCATTGTCAAAATCAGTGAGATAATCCAGTTTCCGATAGATATCGGTGAATAAATTGCGGCAGGTTTGTATTCTTCTTGCATACGATTAAAATTTATTGATTCGTTTCAATGGTTTTAACGTTAGAACCCGGTTTAGGGTTAGGTGACTTTTCGGAATTTAATAAAGTCTGTGGTCTCTTTTTAACGAACCTTCGGTTCCGGCCGGCCGTATCAGCGACTGTTGAAAAAGCACCCGCAGGGTTCAAGGACTTTATAAAACATTTAATTCTGGATTTTAGTTGTTTAGAAATTTTCGGTTTGCTGAGATTTACTCCGTTCTTGTTGAGAGGATTTGCAGTTCCTGTTAAAAAACTTTAGTCGTTGATTCGAATTGAAGGCTAAGCAACGAAACCGTTTCCTTTTTCTGGGTAGAGAAATCGAATTTAAAATTCGGTCTCTATATAAATGAATTTATTCTATCTTTGTAAACCATTTATTGGCTAGTGAATAAAGATCTCCATAAATACAGTGACGCAGAGTTGTTGAGCTTTTATCGCCGTACTCGGAAACCGGACTATTTAATCGGGTTGTACGAGCGTTATATGCCTTTGGTATACGGCGTGGCTTTGAAGTATCTGAAGAATGTACCGGATGCTCAGGATGCTGTGATGCAGATTTGGGAAGAGCTGTTCGAAAAAGTATTGCATCACGACATACAGGTATTTAAAGCCTGGTTGTATAGTTGTGTGCGCAATTATTGCTTGATGGAATTGCGACGGCGGAGTGGAAATAATTTTGTCGGATTAGACGAAAAATTTATGGAATTTTGCGATGACTTTAATCTTGAATACAGCAGAGAGACCGATCGGCAGGAGAAAGCATTACAGGAGTGTATGGAAGCTTTGCCTGAGAAACAACGGCTTTGCATTCGTTATTTTTTTATGGATGAACTGTCTTATAAAGAAATCGGGCAAACTTCGGGTTTTACTTTGAAGATGGTCAAGAGCTTTATACAGAATGGAAAACGTAATTTGCAATTGTGTCTCGAACGAAAAGGAATAAAGGCCAATGAGTAGACAAAGCGACATATGGGAATATCTTCAGGGAGAAAGAACCGGAAAGCGAGCTAACCGGTTCGAACGGGAGATGTTGTCCGATCCTTTTTTGTATGAAGCTGTCGAAGGATTGACTACTGTGAAGGCGGATCATGAGAAAATCGTACAGCAGTTGCAAAAACGAATGAAGAAAAGGGAAGGGAATAAGACTGTGCGTTTATATCGCTGGGGGGCAGCGGCTTCTTTGCTGTTGCTGGCGGGACTTGCGGTTATCTTGATGAACAGGAGTGCCCTTCGGCAACAAGAAGTTGTCGTGGCAGAAATGGATAAAAGTGAACCGATTATTCGTCCGGATAGTTTACAATTGATGGCGGCACAGCTGGATGAACGAGGTGTGACCGATACCGTAACTCTGCCTGTACGGAAGATTATCGGGAAAATAGCTGAGAAAAAACAAGTATTTTACCGACAAGTGCAAGCTGTTGAGGATATGGATTCGGAATCCGATGAATCCGGAAGTGCGGATGTATTGTCGGAGCCTGTAGCGATGGCCGTCACAAACGAAGCGGCTAAGAAAGAACGAGACACTTGTGTTCTGAAACCGGCCGATCTTCGGCGGAAACAGCCGATAACCGGATATGCAGTGACTTTGCCTAAGGCAGATACCCAAAAGAAAGATAAAAAGAAAAAAAACGATGCCGATGCCGTAGGAACGAAATCTGTATACTTGGATAGCCTTATGTTGGAAAAAAATACCCGTAAAGAGCGTCGGACAAGGATTGTCCAAACGAAAAGCAGAGGAGCAGGTGAGAGGAAATTCAGACAAGAAGTTGTCATAGATCATGCCGGATGGATGAAAGAATTCAACCGTTATGTAGCGGATTCTTTGCGTTATCCCGAAGATGCCCGTTTGGAAAAACTGCAAGGCGAGATACAATTGACCGTGCGCTTGAATCGAAAAGGTTTACCTGCCCGGATCAAACTCATTCAACGTTTATCGCCTTCATGCAACCGTGAGGCAATTCGTTTGGTAGAAGAATATCCCGGTAAATGGGAAAATACAGAAAAGGAAATTTTATTGACAATCCCGTTCAAACTTCCTGTTACAGAGTAAGTCTAATCCAACATTAAGTTCATATAGGGCCTTGCTTCCCGGAATAATCGGTTTAAAGGAGCCGGTAAGATATCAGGATGATATCCCAATAAGGCTTGGGTGAGGACCGGAATATCCGTTTCACTGTCGATCGGTCCGGAAATTTGGTCTGTGTGTATACAATTCCCGCCGGCAATGGTGTATATTCCGTTATTGGACGGTACTTGAGGATCGTTCAGCTTGAGCGTGAAAGCGACTTCCGGATGAAGCCGGGCAAAATATTGCAACATTTGTGGGGCATGTGTCAGACGGGCCATACCCAGACTGATGTTACCTGAAACTGCAGGGAGAGTTTTGTAAACTAAGGTCTTGTCAGGCCAAAAGGCATGAATGTTCTGTAGGAGTTCTGTCTTCTCCTGTTCGGTGTCGAATAACAATTCTTTGACACAAACCCTGTCCTTTTCAGGTACAGCCAAGGCCCAACCGGTCGGTACATTTTGGCGGTAAGTAGCCCAGAGTTGTCCTTCCGACAGGTAAGCTTCTTCGACAATGGTAATATAATCGTTATAAGGATGTTGGATACAATAATTCCTTTTACTCATCTCCTGGTCGAAATAGGGAAATAAATTCCGGGCAAAGTTTGCGTCGAAACGATCGGAAGTAGTGAGTGAAAGAGTATGGGGTATAGTTTGATTAGCAGGGGTATAAGTGTGAAGGGCATAATCGAAGACGGTAACATATCCTTGGCCTGCATAATAACCGAATAACCAATCTTCAGCCGGAATCAGGGTGCTGAAGGCAATCCCGCGGTCGTACATCTCCTGCAAAGCATTTTGGAGGAGCAGGGTCATAAAGCCCCGGTTGCGGACATCGGGTAGGGTACATGCTCCCGAGATATAAGATGTATCGACCGTGACATTTTCCCAACGCATGGGATAAGGAAGCATTTGCAGGGCTGACAGGGCTTTCCCGTTTTCTTCGTAAATCAGTGAGTTGGCGTCGCTATACTTTCGTTCGAAGTAAAACCGAATGAATTCGTCCGTGTCTTCAAAACACCGGCGCCATAATTCCATAACTTGCTGTTTTTTATTCATCTATCCGGATTTAGTGTTTTCAAATGGCCTGTCTTTTGATGGCTTTCGTCTTTTCGAGTAATAATACAGGATGATAAGAGAGTTTTGCCTGGCGGAGACCGGGAATACCCAGATCTTCTTCACGGTTCAGGTAAATGTATTGTTCCGGTAGATGTGATGCAAATTCCTGGTTGATCGCACTGTAAATACCGTCGATATTGATATCTGCTTTTTCATAATGCACCCCGAAGGTGTTGTGGCTGATAGGGGCTCCGAAAGTGAAAGCTGCAATCTTGCCGTCGACACTGATCACAGCGCCTGTCAAATCCAGTTCTTCGAAATGATGTAAGGCATAAGTCAAAGCACGCCGTTCGTTCCGGATGTTTTCGTTTTCGATATAGCCGTGTTTCATACACCATTCCGATTCGAACTGTAAGCATACCGGAATAAGGTCCGGGGTTAGCGGCTCATAGTTGTATCGGTACTCTTTCCTGAATTTATTGACATGATTCCGTTTGGGCTGATAATGCTTGCCTTTTAATTCGGCCAGATCCTGACGACGGTAAATATAATCGAAATAATCCCGGTTGCTCGTATATTCGAATAAAGTGGGGAAGTATTGCTCCAGTTTATCTTGTATCTTCGGTTGTACTCCCCGTAAACACAACGGTTCGTTTTCAGAGAGGGCACACGCCTCTAAAGCTTCGATAACCGGAATCGGACTTCCTTCTCCCAAAGGCATGAAATATTCATGGTTGCCTTCAGAAGTGACGAAACGAATCACTAAATGATCCTCGATAAGGGCATAACTGGATTCCGTCATGAAATGCCAACTGCATAAATTAGCAAAGGAAAAGTCGCAGTCTTGTTCGTCCGAAGGAAGTATAAACGAGGTAAGTAATTCTTTATCAGTTGTTGCGATCGGTTTAAAATCAATCATATGTTATTCTGTTTTATGATGCGAAAATATTTTATTTTTAGTAGAAATAGCTCTTAATCTGTATATTTTTATATGCAAACGAATTCAAGTATAAAAATGTTTTAAAATTTCAGGAAGGATTGACGGGGAAAATGGATAAAACGATAGCAGTGGATAGAGTTTTACAAACTGATTACATTTCAAACCTATTTTTCCGAGTTTTGTCAAATGGTTTTGCAACAAGGGTAGGAAAGTCTGCGTTTAATTAAGGAAGATACTTTGAAATTATTTGTTTTGTGATAATACAGAAAACTATGGAAGCAAAAAAACAACTCAAACATTTGATTATTTATTGTAATCCGAACCCTAAATCTTTGAGTGCAGTTTATAAAGAGGCGGTGATGGAATTGACAGAAATGTCCGGAAATGCAATGAATGTCCGGGATTTGTATAATATCGGTTTTCATCCGGTTTTAGAGCAATCCGATTTCGATGCGGTAAAACACGGTCAAATTCCGGAAGAAGTGAAAGTAGAACAGGATTATATCCAGTGGGCTGATTTATTGACTTTTATATATCCGATTTGGTGGACCGGTATGCCTGCTCTGATGAAAGGATATATCGACCGGGTATTTACCAAAGGATTTGCTTATAATATGGATGAGGAAGGGCAGTTACAGGGGCTCCTGGCAGGTAAAAAGGTCGTTATCCTCAATAACATGGGATTTCCTTATGATTATTATGACAAGATTGGAATGTTGCAATCGATAAAACAAACTTCCGATCAGGGAATTTTTGAATTTTGTGGAATAGAAGTTGCAGAACATCGCTTTTTCGGACACTTAGACGGTTCTTCGAAAAGCGAACGGGAAGCTCATGTTAATGTGTTGAAGCTGATTTATGATAAGTTGCTGAGTTAATAGAGTTGCTGAGTTAATAGAGTTGCTGAGTTAATAGAGTTGTTGAGTTAATAGAGTTAAAGGGGAACAAAAGTTACAGAGGATATTTACAACTAAATAGTTGTAGATCATGACATTAGAAGCTCAATAACTTATCAGTTCAACAACTTATCAGTTCAACAACTTATCAACTCAACAACTTATCAACTCAATAACTTATCAACTCAATAACTCAATCAACTCAATTAACTCAGCAACTCAGTAACTCAGTAACTCAGTAACTCAGTAACTCAGTAACTCAGTAACTCAGCAACTCTATTACCCCAGCAACTCTATCCCTGCTCCACGATTTGTCCGGTGTAGGAGATTGGGCTGCGTTTGAGGCTGTTGATGAAGAGGTAACAAGTGCCGTCGTGTCTGATATCTATGCTGAGTTTATAAGTATCGTTTTTTCCGACGACGCTGAATTGATAGAAAATACTCTGGCGTCTTCCTTTTCCGCGTGTTTGTCGGGTCAAATCCTGCATCGTATTACTGAAAACGATTCCTCTGTTTCCGGTTTGGGGGATAGAATAGCCGCTTCCGAAATACGGTAGATATCCGGCAGCGATGCTGTCGCGGATAATTACGAATGCACTGTCTTGAGCGATCCGAATATTTTGGTCACTGTAGGGAGTGGTTGGTTGTAGATAAAAAGTGTGATGAGTCGTTGCAATCGTATATTGCATTTTGAACCGATTGCTGTCGACTTTTTCTTTTATAATGCCGAAATTGGTGATTCGTTGGTTGTTTTGGGCTGTCGGGGAGAGAAAGATACCCCAGAAGAGCAAACCGGTGAAAAAGAATTTTACCATACCATAAAGATTTATTTCTCAGTTGTACGGTAATTCCGATATCGGGTTGCACTGTCCGGGGAACGATTTTTACGACTTTCCTGTTTCGTCTTTAACCGGACTGACGGTCCCGGAATAGGAAATTTGTGCCCGATTGTTGCTGTTCAGGTTTACCGAGCAATTCCCACCTCCTGAAATTTCCATGGAAATCTGGTATGTATCGTTTTTGGCGGTGATAGAAAAACGGTAAATCAGGATTTTTCTTTTCTTTTTGTGTTCGATTTTCAGGGATTGGTCCTTCATCACCCCGTCGAATTCAATGCCTCCGCCTTCACCGTAGGGAAGGGAATAAGCCCGGCCGAAAAAGGGAAGGGTACCTTTAGCGACCGAGTCGGTAATAACGAACTTACCTCTGGGATTGAAACGGCTGAGATCTTGGCCATCCTGGGGATATACCCGGTTGAGTTCGAATTGGAAATGATTGCTTTCAATCAATTGCCGGGTCTGCTGAAATTCTTGTTCCAGTTGCGCTGCTTTTTCTGCCTTGGTGGGTTTCTGTGCGGAAACAGAGAGGGACAGAATAGAGAATAATAACGAAATAAAAATAAGTTTTTTCATGGTCTTATTATTTAGTTGTTTGATAATTAGAAAACAAAAACTATACCAAACGAATCATGTATTTCCATCTTCCGGCCGATCTCCTGTCCCTTACCGGGTAGGTTAAGGTTGTCCGGCAGTGACGATATACATCTCTTCAGGGTTCCAATATTTGTCGGCCAATTCCAGTATCGCTTCGGGGGTGCATTGTCTGATTTTTTCAATGATCCCGATATAAAAGCTATTGTCCAAACCGTAATTCAGTTTATGTTTTAAGGAATCGCTTTGAGCGAATACCCCGTCTAATTCACGGAGTAAATCGCCGTATAAATAATTTTTCACCAGATTCAGTTCTTCGGCAGGCACTGTTTCTGTCCGGAGTTTGTGTATTTCTTTAAAGATCTCCTCGATCGTTGCTTCTGTATATTCGTTATTGACTTCGGTGGTGATACTCCAATAACTTCTTTGGGGCAGAGAGACATTGAAAGAGCCGATCCCGTAAGTATATCCTTTTTCTTCCCGGATATTCGACATCAGGCGTGAGCCGAAATAACCACCCAAAATTGTGTTCAAAAGCATATAACCGGCATAATCGTCGTCTGTCAGCCGTACACTGGATTTACCGATGCGGATGCTGGATTGGACACAGTTTTCTTTGGATACATGATAACGGCCTGGTTGAGCTGCATGAAACGGTTGTTCTTTTGAAATATTCCCGGGGGACGGAATGGGAAGATTTCCGAATAAACGGGTTACCGTATTTAACAGTCCTTCGTTTACATGACCACAAATAAAAATCCGGAATTGTCCGGCTTGATAATACCGGTGATAAAAATCGCGGATGAGGGAAACGGTGATTCGTTGATAATCACTTTCCTCGATCCGGTTGGCATAGGGATGATCTTCCCCGAAGATCAGGGCGGAAAATTTTTGTTTGGCCAGATAGCTGGTTTTTTCCAGGTTGACCAAGTATTCCTGGCGTTTATTCGTCAGGTATATCTCGAGTTCTTTGTCCGGAATATTACTTTCTGTAATGATTTCTGCCAGCATGGTCAATGTTTCTGTGGCATATTTATTCAGGGAAAGCAGGCTTACTTCGGTTTTATTCAGGCCACAACTGAAATCCACATAGGCCCCGTAATAGTCGAACTGGTCGGCGATTGCTTCTGCTGAATGGTGCAATGTGCCTTCGTTCAGCATATTGACTGTAGTCGAGGCAACCAGGGGTTGGGATTGATAATAGATTCCGGCCTCGAAGACAACGTCGATTTTAAAAACTTCCTGTAATGGATCGTTCAGGTAAAAGATTTCTGTTCCGTTGGCCAATATCAGGCATTGGTAGGGCAGGAGACTCGGAGTGGATAGCGGAGTTATTCTTGGGGCTATATTTCGGTTGGGCATCATAGGCTTGGTTTTAGATTATCTTTTTCTGTCGTGAAAACAGTTATTTTTTCAGATACCAAAGGGTAGAACAATTTTCTTTTCGGAATAGTTCCCTGGCAGTAGTTTTGATTTTGTCGACCGTAATATCGTTATAACGTTTACCTTCTGTATTGATCAGGTCGACGTCTCCTAGAAACTCGAAAAAGGCTAGATTGCTGGCTTTACTTTGATAGCTGATTTCACTATAAGAGATGCGGGCTTCGGTTTTATGGATGATTTTTTCCACCTCCCGAACGGTAATTTCATCCTTTATAAAATGCTCGATTTCCTGGTCTATTGCCGCTTCTGCCTGACGGATGTCGATACCTTCGGATAGTTTGCCACTGAAAATGAATAATCCCGGATCCCGGTCGCCCGAGACATAGGCGTCTATACCGGAAAATAAACGTTGGTTTTTGATCAGGTTGACGTAGAGACGTGAAGATTGCCCGTTGGATAAAATGTCGGAGATGATATCACAGGCATAAAAATCGTCGCTATCCCGTCCACCCATGTGAAATACCTTATAAATAGCGTCTGCCGGCACATTGTTATCCGGGACGATCGAACGGCGTTCCTCTGTTTGCCGGGGTTCGGCAGGGATGTGACTAACCGGTCCGTGGGCTGGTGGAATGTCGCCGAACCATTTTTTTACCAACTCTAAAGCCTTGTCTTCTGCGATATTACCGCAGATGCTGACGATTGCGTTGTCGGGTGCATAGAATTGCCGGAAAAAAGCCCCGACATCTTCCAGAGTTGCCCTTTCTATATGTTCCGGCGATACTCCGATCGTAGCCCATCGATAAGGGTGCACTTTGTAAGCCAGGGGACGCAGCTTCAGCCATAGGTCTCCGTAAGGATTATTCAGATAGCGTTGTTTAAATTCTTCGATAACGACGTGTTTTTGTATATCCAGGGAAGATGGCGAAAGGTTCAAACCTGCCATACGGTCGGATTCCAGCCAAAGAGCTGTCTCGATATTCGAGGCAGGTATGGTGATGTAATAGTTGGTCAGGTCATTGGTCGTGTAGGCATTGCTTTCTCCTCCGGCCAGCTGCACATGTTTGTCATAGTCTTCGATATGAGTGGAACCGCTGAACATCAGGTGTTCGAATAAATGGGCGAAACCGGTTTTGTCCGCTTGTTCATTGCGTGAACCGACCTTATAAAGTACGTTTACCGAGACGAAAGGGGTACTTTTGTCGGTATGGCAAATAACTGTCAGGCCATTATCGAGAATATGACGGGAAAATTGGATCATAGTATATCATTATTTTTATTTTGCCGGAAGTCAGAAGGAGACTGAATTGCTGCATCGGTTTATACTTTGGTTATAATCCCGGAGCAAGTCCTGCATGATCTCGGCAACACTTTCTTCGCCCTTGAGCATCGAAGCGATTTGTCCTATTTCGAGTTCGCCTTCTGCCAGATTGCCTTCGAAGATCCCTTGTTTAGCTCTTCCTTTGCCCAGCAGCTCTTTCAGGGTATCGGAGTCTGCTCCTTGGTCTTCCAGTGTTTTGACTTGTTCGTAAAATTCATTTTTAATCAATCGGGTTGGGGCTATTTTTTTCAGGGCCAGCATCGTCCCTCCTTCAGGAGTTTTCCACACCTGCTGTTTGAAATTCGGATGAGCGGACGATTCGGTAGCTACGGCGAACCGGCTTCCGATCTGTACCCCTTCGGCTCCCAAGATCATGGCGGCCAGCATTGCTTTACCGGAAGCGATACCCCCTGCAGCGATCAGCGGAAGGCGGCAATGAGCAGCGACGTTCGGGATCAGAGTCAGCGTACTGGTTTCTTCCCGTCCGTTATGTCCTCCTGCTTCGAAGCCTTCGGCAACTATGGCATCACATCCGGCTTCTTCACATTTTTGAGCGAATGAGGCGCTGCTGACGACGTGAACGACCGTCATACCGTGAGATTTCAAAAAAGAAGTCCATTTTTTAGGGCTACCGGCAGAAGTGAACACGATCTTTACCTGTTCGTCCGCTAGTATTCCCATGAGTTTATCGATTTCCGGATAAAGTAACGGCACATTTACCCCCCATGGGCGGTCAGTGGCCTCTTTCATCTTGCGGATATGCTCCGTTAACGTATCGCAATGCATCGAGCCGGCGCCTAATAAACCGAGACCTCCGTTATTACTTACGGCCGAAGCCAGCCGCCAGCCACTGCACCATACCATTCCTCCCTGGATGATGGGATATTCGATACCGAATAATTGAGTGATTCTATTCATCATTTACTTGTTTTGCAACTATTCAACAAATTTACAAAAAATAACGGGAATTACATCGTAATTCCCGTTATCTGATTTATCATTTCTTATTTCTAATCTTTCTTGATATTGGGTAATTCCAAACCATATCCTTTTTTCTTGTCCTCTGCTTTTAACCACAGACCCAGGAACAGTGCGAATACGCCGAGGCTGGCGAAAATCAGCATCGGAACGGTGTAGTTATATTGCAACGGATCTTCGATACCGGGGTTTACTGCTGCCAATACTTTCCCGATGATCATCGGGAAAGCGAATAAACCGATATTCTGAATCCAGAATATCACGGCATAAGCAGAACCCAATAGACGGTTGTCTACCAATTTGGGAACACTGGGCCATAACGCAGCCGGTACCAGAGAGAAAGAAATTCCTAACAGCACGATAGAGGTGAAAGCGACGATCGGCCCGGCAATACTGCCTTTTAAAGCCGGTAAGGCCAGGGCAAAAGCCAGATGACAGATAATCATCAGAAAAGCTCCGTAGATTAACATCGAAGCACCTTTCCCTTTACGATCCAGGAAGTTACCTAATAGCGGTGTAATGGCTGCCGCTCCTAAGGGAAATACAGAAAAGATCATACCTGCTTTTTCGGCTGTAAAATCCAGATTACATTGCAACATATTGATGGCATATTTCTGGAATGGGAAAATCGCGGAATAATATAACACGCACAGTAAGGCGACGATCCAGAATACTTTACTGGAAAAAATCAATCCCAGGTCCTTGATTTGGAAGGGTTCTTCCGGTTCTTCTCCACTTTCTCCCATTTGTTTTTCCAGTTTTTTGTCCATGACAAAATAGACACAGAAAGCAATAAAACCGATGAGCAATAGGATGACACAGAATAAAACAGAGCGGGACACATCTTTTACACCTCCCATATTGGCGATTGCCGGAGAGATCAGTACGGCTGCTGCAACACCGATACGGGCGATAGCCATTTCCAGTCCCATCGCCAAAGCCATTTCTTTACCTTTAAACCATTTGACGATACCTTTCGATACGGTTATACCTGCCATTTCTACCCCACAACCGAAGATCATAAAGCCTAAAGCAGCCATTTTAGCCGAAGAAGGCATGCCTTCATAGAAAGGGAAGAAATTCCAGAAATTTTTGAGATATTCATCGGTAGCCCCTCCGGTGAAACCGTCGGATACGGCCCAGTATTTGAGGTAAGCACCGATTACCATCAAGGCGCCGGATAGTAAGGCGGTGTTACGTACTCCGATTTTATCCAGGATAATACCGGCAAAGATCAGGAAGAAAACAAATACATTCAAAAAGGTTTCACTTCCCTGATAGGTCCCGTAGGCTGCCGGGTCCCAGCCTTTTGTTTCTTGCAGCATGGCCTGTAGAGGTGATAAGATGTCTACGAACATGTAGGCAAAGAACATCGCCGAGGCTAATAATACCAAGGCTGTCCAGCGCATAGCAGGAGAGTCTTTCAAAAGTTTGTAAATTTTTTCAGTCATAGTTTTTTATTTAGATTAAAATATAATCCCCACGATGCCGCCAAAGTTATAAGAAATAAATAAAAAAGAGCCGTTTTTAACGACTCTTTTTGGCTTGCAAACGATATAAATTTGATATTTTCCGGTAAATAGCGCTGCCGGGTTAATATAATTTACATTGTTTTGTTAAATTCTTAATAATTATTTTTTTTCGGTTCGAAATAAGCCTGAGGATGTTCGCATGCCGGGCATTTCATCGGAGCTTTCTTGCCTTTCAATACGTATCCGCAATTACGGCATTGCCATTCGATCTCTTCATCCCGTTCGAAAACTTTACCGGTTTCTACCCGTTCCAGTAGTTTGCGGTAGCGAGCTTCGTGTTCGGCTTCGACCTTTGCAATCTGACGGAAAGTATTGGCGATTTGCGGGAAACCTTCTTCCTGTGCTATTTGAGCAAATTCCGGGTACAGATCTGCCCATTCTTCATTCTCTCCATCGGCGGCTGCTTTCAGATTTTCAGCTGTCGTACTGATTATACCGGCCGGATAACTGGCGGTAATTTCTACCATTCCCCCTTCGAGGTATTTGAAGAATTTCTTCGCGTGCTCTTTTTCCTGCTCGGCAGTTTCCATGAAAACACCGGCGATTTGTTCATAACCTTCTTTTTTAGCTACACTGGCAAAAAAAGTATAACGGCTCCGGGCCTGTGACTCTCCGGCAAATGATTTTAACAGATTTTGTTCGGTTTTCGTTCCTTTAATACTCATAGTCTTATTGATTAAAATGATTTAGTATCGCACTTTTATACTGCAATTTTAACGCATATAAAAATAATAAACAAATACTTTATTTTTATAAATTTATAGAGATTATTTATAAAGAAAATAGTTGGATGCAAAGAATCAGGCAGATAAATTTTTTCTTTAAAACTATCGTTTTTAATCGAAAGCTTATATCTTTACCTAAAATTCAGCAACTCGAAACCACTATGTTAGCAAGAGATTTGATAGCCACAGTTATAAAGACTTTCTTCGAGGAATTGGACGATGTCCGGGACGGTAAGCGCCAGATGAACGACGAGTCGCCTTATGCCGGAATGTATGCTTCTTATTTCAACAAAGACCGGGATTGGTTTATCCAGGCCGATACCGGAGAGATCACGACTTTTTTTGCAGACGATCCGATCTATAAATTGGAAATGTTGACCGAATTGATTTACCGGGATGCCCGGAGGCTGACAGATGCCGGGATTCAGGCGATCCTCTATCGGAAGATCATCGAATTATACGAGGTCATCGATATCCGTAGTCAGGAATTTTCTATGGACCGGATGAACCGGACCACTGAATTGAAGCAATGGCTGACGACTTATGAGTATAAAAGTTAATTGGATTGTCAGAAACATGTTTGTCGGTTTGTGCGTATTTGTTATAAGTAAATACAAATGACATGGGATTGACAACGTATGATGATGAGTTTTTGTTGGCTGCGATCGTTATTATTTCAATGGCTTTGATCTTTTATTCCGTAGGGGTATGGAGTGAACGTATACAGGGGCGTTTGAAAGGGTGGCACGTGACTGCTTTTGGATTAGGTTTGGTGTGTGATTTTGTCGGTACTGCTTTTATGGCAGAGCTGGTACGGCTTACCGGTCAGGACAACCGTTTACATGCTGTTTTAGGTAGTATTGCCGTGTTTCTAATGGCGATTCATGCGTTGTGGGCTTTCTGGACATTTCGGAAAGGTTCCGCCCGGGCGAAACGCAATTTCAGCCGTTTCAGTGTCATTGTTTGGTGGGTATGGCTGATTCCTTATTTTATCGGGGTTTATCTGGGAATGACGGCGAAGATATAAAAATGATCAGCGGTCCTTCAAACTTGATTAGGAAGAAAGAACGCTGATCAACCGGAATGTCGTATGCTACTTATTTGGCAGCTACGACTTCGATTTCAACCAAAGCTCCCATAGGCAGATCTTTTACGGCAAAAGCAGCACGAGCCGGGCAATCCTGGGTGAAATATTTTGCGTAGACTTCGTTCATGGCTTTGAAATTAGCGATGTCGCTTAGCAAACAGGTAGTTTTTACTACATTATCATAAGTACAACCGGCAGCTTCGAGAATATAACCGATGTTTTTTAAAGATTGTTCGGTTTGTTCCTGGATACCGCCTTCGGCGAATTTACCGGTATTTACGTCTACGGGCAGCTGACCGCTGATATAGATCATTCCGTTTACTTCAATAGCTTGGCTGTAAGGACCGATCGCTTTCGGTGCTTTCGGTGAATTGATAACTTTTTTCATGATGCTCTATTTTAAGAATTTGACTTTTATAAATGTTGTCACAAAATTAAAAAATGAAATCAGATATTCGGAATCGTTATAAGAAGAATGCGCTATTTTAACAATAAAATAAGATTCACGCTCAGCACTACTTCCATTCGGAAAGTTGGTCTTCTATTTCCGGGATATCGCTGGCTTTGAATACCGGGCTTTTGATACCCCGGCGTTTTTGATCGTTGTAGTTTTTTAGGGCTTTTAAAGCTAAATGACCAAGAAAGATGAGGGCGATCAGGTTGATCAGGGTCATGAGGGCCATAAATAGATCTGCCAGATTCCAGACGATGTCCAAACCGGCTACCGAACCGAAAAACACCATTCCTCCGACGGCTATCCGGTAGATTTGCAGACCGGCCGGATGCCGTGATATAAAGAACAAATTGGTTTCACAGTAGGAATAATTGCCGACAATCGAACTGAAGGCGAATAAAAGAATACAGAAAGCGATAAACTGAGCTCCGAAGGGACCGATTTCATGGCCGACGGCGGCCTGGGTCAGTTGAATGCCTTTCAAGGTTCCATCGAGAGGAAGGTCCGAAAGTAAGATGATAAAAGCGGTGCAACTACAAATGACAATGGTGTCGGTGAATACACTCAGGGCTTGTATCAGCCCCTGTTTTACCGGATGGGAAACGGTTGCTGTGGCTGCAGCATTGGGAGCGGAACCCATCCCCGCTTCGTTGGAAAATAAGCCTCGCCTTACTCCTTGCATGATCGTTGCCCCGAGTCCTCCACCGACAACTTGCTCTATTCCGAAAGCATTGGAGAAAATATGGCCGATCAGGGCCGGGATAGCGGTCATATGATTGAATAAAATGAATAAGGCCACTAAAATATAGGCAATCGCCATAAACGGAACGATGATACCCGCTACCCGTGCTATCCGGTGTATCCCTCCGAAAATAGTGATTAGCGTGAAAAAGGTCAGGATGATGGCCGGACCTAATTGGCCGGTTCCGTATATCTCGTGAAAAGCGATTGCGATTGTATTGGCTTGGACGGAATTGAAGACCAAGCCGAAAGTGATGATAATAATGAAGGCGAAAAGCAGGGCCAGGCCTTTCTTTTTTAGTCCTTTCCCGATATAGAAGGCGGGGCCTCCGATGAATGAGCGTTCACCTTTTTCTTTATAAATTTGAGCTAAAGTCGACTCGACGAAAGCCGAGGCAGAACCGATCAGGGCCAGTACCCACATCCAGAAAACAGCCCCGGACCCTCCTAAAGCAACGGCAGTCGCTACTCCGGCTAAATTACCCGTTCCTACCCGGGAGGCGGTCGCTATACAGAAAGCCTGGAACGAAGAAACGGAATTTTTACCTTTGCCGTTACTGACTCCCTGGCCTAATAACCTGAACATTTCTCCGAAATAGCGGAATTGTACAAAACGGCTTTTAAACGTAAAATATAAACCGATCAGAATCAGAAGGATAATTAATAGGTATGTCCAAATCCAATCGTTCGCAGAAATAACCCAGTTATTCAATGTTTCTAACATAGCTCTTTAGTTTTGACCTCTTTCTTTCTGGTGTTTCTACGGAATGATTGAAAAAATGTCTTGTTATTTTATATTTTAAACGATTCGATATAGTTTGTTGAAGAATAAATTTTGGTGTTTATATACATGTTTACCCTAAATGTAGATTTATTTTTTTCTATTCCGCTTCCGGGTTTTATATCGTCAGACCGGTTCGCCTGGAACAGTCCGGTAAGGCTTCCGTTGATTTCATCGGTTCTTCTCTTGCCCGGAAAAACAAAATCTTTTGTTTTTCCGGGCAAGAGAAGAACTCACTGGCCGGCGGGGGTTCTCCCCTTGCCAAAAAAAAAAATTCTT
>OAZZ01000047.1_pt1 | contig 114397 bp, 104 predicted proteins | sample 1495051 | NCBI WGS metagenome assembly OAZZ01 (sample SAMEA2579977, study PRJEB22360) | human gut metagenome
GTCTCCGCATCTTCATACTGGCCCTGATACCTCCACATACAATCACTCAAAGAACTCCCTTCAAAGGTACGCACTTTACCGTATATATCCAGTGTACAGTCCCACGTTTTTTCACCATGACGGTTATACATCTGAACCGGTGTACCTAAATAATCGGTTACAATAGTAAATTGTTCATCTTTCGTAATTTTAGCGACAGGAACAAACGTACCGTCCTCAAATACCCACGTTATCAGGTTTTCATCATCCCGATGGATAGGCGGCAATGGCTTCTCTTTGTCCTTATGCTTCGTGACACACTCATGCAAAGGCGTATTGCCGTCCCATACCCACCGGGTTACGTCATAAAGATAGCATTTAGTCAACCGCCTGCCCAATCCATCGTAGGTAAACAACACTTCCGCACCGTCCAGACGGGTAACTTTTCGCAGCATACCATTTGAGTACCAGTCATACTCCCAACCCATACCGCTACCACGGTATGCAATACCCAATGCCTTGGCTCGTTGTTTCTTATCTATATACAACATGCCGTCAGGCTGCACCTGCCTGCATTCCTTGAAGATCAAGTTGCCTTCCGGGTCATAATGATAATAATATTCCTTGTCCTCAAGCAGTTTACCGCCTTTACCGTATTCCCGGTCACGACGATCCCATTGCCTATATACTGCACCGATGCGGTCGGGCACTTTATAGATGGTTTCCACCTCACTGCCCTGAAGGTACACCGCACTGCTCAGATCGTCAAACTCATTGCATTCAAACGTGGTTATCAGACCTGATACATCATCGCTCTTTTGAAGCAGACGGTGGCTTATTCCCCATTGGTAACTGTAGCTGCCGGTGGTGATACTGTCTTTGGGAGTGAAATCTAAAGTAACATGTTGTACTTTGGGATTAAGAGAATATATATCTGCATAAATTCGAGATATTGCAGCATGTCCAAATGTATGGGTTGATTGCGCCGAACCTATAACTTTACCAAAAAACAATCCGAATTCATCAATCTCACTATTAGCATCAATCACAAAAGCATATAAGGTTGAATTCCCCCCTATAAGTCCAATCGGGTCTTGACTAATGTAATTCCCTGCATTAGAATCATACCAGCGGAAGCGATTGTAATACAGTCCGTCAAGTTCATTGTCGGCGTACATACCTTGCATACGGAAAGGAATAAACCCTTTTTCACCTTCCAGATGCCGAAGCCCACCGTAAATGTCATACTCCGTCTGCCAGACAAGCTCTCCGCTATCATCAAATGCCTGCACAGGCCGGCCAAGGTAGTCACTGACAATACTGTATCTCTCGCTGTCCACCAGTTTGGCACTTGGAACAAAGGTACCATCCTCATAAACCCATGTGATTACATCAGGCGTAGGCTCCTGATTTTTTACTTTAACGCCACCGAGTTCATCACTTACCGGAGTAGGACGATCAGCCTTATTATAACTCCACTCATGTAAAAGAACGTTTCTTTTTTTTAAAAGTACCGATTTATTTCGAATTTACATTTTTTCAGCCATTCGTTAAGATAAGTTTAACAAAAAAGGTAAGACACAACCCATATATTATCTAATTTTATTGCTTAATAAATTATATTTTGAAGTTTCATGATTTTGTAGATATTGATCCATCTCATTATCATCAATAATTAGTTTTTCTTGATTAAGAAACCAATCATTGTTTGCCACATATATAGCATTTTTATCAATTTCTAATGTAAGTTCAACTTGTTTTAAAAACTTACTCATAAATATTTTAAAAGACGATGCAACTAAATAGACTTGTTCTGGTTCATTAGTATTGTAATACCCAATAAAATGATTACCATCACTATCTATTTTATCAAGATAGCCAAAGTTTTCGCCACAACTTGTCCCAATAATTCCCCAAAAACGAAAAGTTAATAGATTATCTACTTGCCATAGTTCTCTTATATTGTCGTATACATTTATCCCTAATTGGTTATTTTTCATTCCTAAGAAACAGTAATCCAGGATTGAGGCGCCATTTGTCTCCATCAGAAAGCTTATATACTGCTTATCAATCTCTCCAGTTATTTTACCCATATTTCTTAATATTACTTTTGTATCAAAATTTCTGTATAGTTTTATATACTTGGATATCTTTGATAATTTTTCGATATAGTTAATTATAATATTCATTTTGATTTCGTTTTAGTTTATTCGTCCAATATGTTCTGCTACTTGTTTATCAATACGCATAGCTTGTTGTATAACTTCTGCACGCGTGGGGTTTGGATTTGCTTTTCTAAAAGCAGTCCATGCAGGACTTACAACCTCTCTATGGATTTTTCTTGGTAATCCTTGCAAATTTGACAAAGAAGTCCGCATAGCTTCTGGAAATAATTTACCTGTCCCTGTATACATCTGAGGTATACGATGGTGTATTTCTATTTTTAATTTTCCAATAAATTTTTTCATCCTAGGATTAGCATCAAAAAAGCGCTTTGCATAGTCCGAACAAGACAAACCAAATAAATCTAACAAAGTATTTGGATCATGTACATAAGCATATAAATTAGGCTCTCCACTTTCTATTCCTATTGGATCTTGTGAAATATAACCACCAATCTCCGGTGAATAATACCGGAAGAGTTTATATCTATATGCCTTATAAACACTTTATTCAGAGGTCAGCGTTTTTTTAAGTTGTTTTTCACGCAAAATCAAAAACAAACTGCCCACATCTTCACCAAATACCAAGCGACAAAAGCTCTGCAAAATCAAAGAACTACTCCTGCAAACACAAGTTTTATAAAAAAAACATTTTAGTGTCGTCCTACTTCGAAAGTCCGATGAATAGTAGGTTTAAGAGTTGGATACGGGACTTTGGCTTACTGTCCTACTGTTTTCGTTCAATTCCAGACTTAAAATAGTCAGCCTATACCAAGATAAGGCACTTCCATTCATGTAAAAGAACGTTTCTATCCCAAAAGTACTGATTTATTTCGAATTTACAAACTTTTTCAGCCCTTTGTTAAGGCAGGATACCCACTTTACGTTCCATCACTATATAGATTGAAATAGCTGATCTATATAGGGGCAAAAAAGCTAAATATTTTCAGACACAAAAGTACTCAAATCATTTTCAATAAATAAATTAAATGACTTATTTATAATATGTATATCATTTCTCCCTATGTCATGAAAATATACAGAACCTTCATGAGGTTTGATATATAGCTCATCCCCATCGCTATTCAACCATAATTCACCAATCTTAATATACTCTCCCCGCAATTCTAACATACTAAAACCAATAGAAACACCTTCCATTTTCAACTGCGAAATACAATAAAAAAATGTAATCACATCACTATATAATAGTCCATAGAAGGGAGAAGAGGTTAATTCATCTTTTGTTAAATCATTTTTTACAATATCATTTTTCAACAAGTGTTTCTTTATTGCAAGAAACAAGTTAGGATAAGTTTTCTTCAACCTGTCAAACTTCAAGTCAAAATCAATAATATTAAATTTGTCATAGTCTAAAGGGATATCGTCTATTTGCTTTTTCCATCCTTCCGCATAATTGATATGCGAACTTTCGTTAAAGGATTGATTTATAGTTTTCAAGTATTCACGAGCTGCATTTTGAGATATTAATGTAGCACCGATTAAGCCTTGCGACATCTTAGGTTTTATCTTTAAATACCACCGTGATGACAAAAATGGTTTCACAAACTTTTCATTTTGCTTCCACCAATCAATCCATTCTTCAGGCTGGAATAGTCCTTCAGACAAAAGTTTTAACCCATTTACTATATTATTCGCTTCCATTTCACCAAGAATTTGTACCATTAATAATTCGTTCTAGATTAAAATCATCTCCTAAGTTCCTATAAGAATCCATACTCGCATGCCCCCAAGGTGTAGCTTCTGTCAAATTCCATGCTTCATTAGCTTTTGGAGAACCTAACCTTTGAGGTAAACTAGTATGATGCAATTCAATAGGAACATCAACAATATTCCTATTTCCTAAAGCATCAGATACCTCAACCTTTATTTTAGGAGCATTTCCTCGTTTCATTAAAGCTAAATTGTTAGGAGAGTATTTTCCTGTTGGATTTAACATTTCATCAGCATATTTCGTCTTCCAATAATTTTTCTTAGCTGTTCTCCAACATTCCAATCCAAAGATATCCACCATACAATTAGTATCGTGAACATAAGCATATAGTGTCGGATTATTCCCAGCAAGTCCTATAGGATCTTGACTGATGTAGTTCCCTGCATTTGGATCGTAGTACCTGAACCTGTTGTAGTACAGTCCCGTCTCCGCATCTTCATACTGGCCCTGATACCTCCACATACAATCACTCAAAGAACTCCCTTCAAAGGTACGCACTTTACCGTATATATCCAGTGTACAGTCCCACGTTTTTTCACCATGACGGTTATACATCTGAACCGGTGTACCTAAATAATCGGTTACAATAGTAAATTGTTCATCTTTCGTAATTTTAGCGACAGGAACAAACGTACCGTCCTCAAATACCCACGTTATCAGGTTTTCATCATCCCGATGGATAGGCGGCAATGGCTTCTCTTTGTCCTTATGCTTCGTGACACACTCATGCAAAGGCGTATTGCCGTCCCATACCCACCGGGTTACGTCATAAAGATAGCATTTAGTCAACCGCCTGCCCAATCCATCGTAGGTAAACAACACTTCCGCACCGTCCAGACGGGTAACTTTTCGCAGCATACCATTTGAGTACCAGTCATACTCCCAACCCATACCGCTACCACGGTATGCAATACCCAATGCCTTGGCTCGTTGTTTCTTATCTATATACAACATGCCGTCAGGCTGCACCTGCCTGCATTCCTTGAAGATCAAGTTGCCTTCCGGGTCATAATGATAATAATATTCCTTGTCCTCAAGCAGTTTACCGCCTTTACCGTATTCCCGGTCACGACGATCCCATTGCCTATATACTGCACCGATGCGGTCGGGCACTTTATAGATGGTTTCCACCTCACTGCCCTGAAGGTACACCGCACTGCTCAGATCGTCAAACTCATTGCATTCAAACGTGGTTATCAGACCTGATACATCATCGCTCTTTTGAAGCAGACGGTGGCTTATTCCCCATTGGTAACTGTAGCTGCCGGTGGTGATACTGTCTTTGGGAGTGATATGTTTCTTTATTTCACGCCCGAAGTTATCACGCCATGTGCGGATTTCCAGACCGTTGTTGATACTCCGGTTGATTTCCAATCCCGTTTCGTCACGCTCCCACGATGCCTGCCAGTCTTTATTCTCCCCTGCGCTCATTCCGCTAAGGAAACCGTCCTCGGTATGGGTGCTTTGGATGTCAGCACCCAGACTGCTGGTAGTCCGCAGGCAATTGCCCTGTTTGTCAAAGGTACGGTTGACCGTGTAACCGTCCTGTTTCTCCTCGATAATGCGTCCCGACTTGTCGCGCTTGAACTCCACCTTACAGACCTCGTTAAAGGCTTTCTTCAACTGGCTGTCATTGTCGTAGGCATACAGCGTGACCTTTCCGTCATACTGCTCTTCCTTTATCACATTGCCGATGCCATCGTAGAGGAACTCCGTCCATCGGCCGGCAGGACGTGCCAACTTTCGGACACGACCCAGACCGTCACGGTCATAGCGGCGGGTAATACCATCGAAGCCGATTTCTTCCGTCACCTGTCCCAGTCCGTCCAACCGGAAGTGGTAAAGCTCCTGCTTCTCGTTGCTGATGCTCGTTAGTTGCAATTCGGAGTTATAGCCGAATTGCAAAGTACGGTTCCCTTGTTTGCGCTTGGTCAGTACTCCTAATGCACCGTAATCAAATTCCACTTCACGCAGCTTGTCACTGGCATGAATCAAGTTGCCGGAGGCATCATACCGGAAATGGTGTTCGTTGCCGTCCGGTTCTGCCAGCTTTGTCACACGCCCCAGCAGGTCATACTCATATCGGGTAACATTGCCTTTTACATCGGTGCTTTCCAACGTCCGTCCCAGATTGTCATATTTCCACTTGCGACTGATGCCGTTAGGATAAGTCAGCCTCTCCAACTCCATACGGTCATTGAAATCAAACGTCAAGCTGCGCTTCAGGCTGTTGACTATGCTTTGCAAATTAGTTCCCTCGTACAAGTAACTCAGTGTTTCACCAGATGGAAAAGTACGCTTCATGATGCGGTCATACGCATCGTATTCCCATGTAAAAACCTTGCCGCCGGGAGTTTTTACCCGGGTCAGGTTTTGGCGTACATCGTAATCCAGCAACAGCAATTCACTGTTGCGGTCACTTTTCTGAACAAGGTTGCCACAATCGTCATATTTGCTCTTTTGAACAAAGCCCTCGGCATCCACTACCTGTATCAGTTCTTCATATTCATCGTAGAACTGACGGGTAACACCACCGTTGGCATCCACTATCTTATAAATCAGTTTGTCCGGCTTGTAATAGTATTCCAACAAGGCACCTTCCCCGTTTCGGGTACGGGTACAGCCCGGAAGGTACTCGATGAAGTGTTCTTGTACACCACCATCGCCCCATGTATGAATACACCGGGCGCCATCCCCCCGGCCTTCGTATTCCCAATGAAAACTCATACCGCTTTGATTGGTTAGTTTAACCAGCAAGTGCTCCTTGTATTCAAAACTCTTCTTCACATCAACTGCATCGAGAGTTTCAACCATATTACCATCTGCATCATAGCGGTAACGCACCAAATCCACCCACCTGTTTTCGCCGTGGGTAGTTACGGAAATAATCCTGCCTTCGGAATCATTCGTTACATAAATCATCCTGCCGCAGGAATCAATGATTTTAGTCAAATCTCCTGCAACGTCGTAACGGAAAGTTATAGTACAACCGTCAGCAGTTTTTATTTCCGAAACCGGGCGGAATCCCCAGCGGTTTTCCACATTTCCAAAACGGTAATACAGCTTGGAAGCGTCGCGCAGCAAATACCCCGATTCGTCACGGCTCCATGACAACTGTTCCTTGCGGTCAAAATAACTTTCCCCCGGCTGTAATACCGGCAAGCCGGATTCACGACCGTCCGCATGGCGGTAAACCAATACTTCTGCATTCAAGTTACAAATGCCCGTATTGTAACTATGATGCCAATTATAGCCCAACGGTCCCTTTACTTCGGCATCGCTGTAGTAAGTACGCGACCATACCAATGGTATGGCTCCGGGCAGTTCGAAATCGGTATTGGTATGAAAGACACGTCCGGTAGCAGAATCGACAGGTTCGCCAAACAGAAAACAGTTGGCTTTTTGTTTAATTTTGCCAAGCGGCGTTTGGTTGATAAGGTCATCTATTTTACTCTGAATCTTCTTAAAGAGTTTGGTTTTCGACAAGCATTTCAATCCCAGTTTCATAACCGTCTGAAAAAGGTCTATGGTAGGAGGCCCCCCGACCAGGACAGGCTTTCCTGACGAAGTAATAATAGACAATAAGGACGTCGGCATGGTAAGTGACTTTTTAGGTGCCTTAAACTTCCCGGGATGAAATCTTGGCGGAGGAGGAAAACCAAAACTGTTACAAGACAATGCCGGATGAAACTGCGTGGAACATGGACCGCCGTCGGCCAGCACAGTAGAACTGCCCATCCACATTTCTGATTCGGCAAAAGGGGCTACGATTGGAAACGGAAGATGAAGGAAAATGCCAGGAAGATGTACGATAGGTATCCCCGCCTGTGCAATATAGCGCCCATGCACTTTTACCGAAGGGGCCATTCCCTTTATCAAGTTACATGCGACAGCACCTATCCCGTCTTCAGGAGACGGAAGTACGGAGGAAACGGCAGACATGATTGACGCCGTAATATCGAATATCATACCGATATGGGGAACCGGACAAATCGGCCACGGAGGAAGAGTTGCAGCATGCAAGTCTATTCCTATGGCAAGATCAAAGTATTTGCCAACAGGCATACCCGGCATACTTGGTATGACACTGGCGAGTTTCTGCTGTAAACTGTCAAGTTTACTTTTGGCCCCACCAAATAATGTCCCGAAGCCGCGTTCCCCGGTCGGACTGGCTACAACATTTTTAACAATCTCTTCAATCATGATTATTTTTTATACTTTCAGTTTCTAAAAGAAGGTAGCCTTGTGGCGTTTCTCGGCTGATTTCATATCGTTATTTTCAACAAGTGCTTGCCAGTCATCCCCAAGCCAGGCTTTCAGTTGTTCCTCCAATATAAGCATCTCCTGGTATGAACGTACATCTTTGCCGAGCATCAAAGCCAAATGAGCTGAATAAAGAAAGGTGGACTCACGACGGACTTTCATCTCCAGATAACTGCCTCCTGCCAGTGAAAGTAAAAAATGCTCAAAAGCCTCTTCCTTTTTATTCTGTTCGTACATCAGAAAACCACACATACGGTAACCTTCCATCACGTAAAAAGCATCCTGCTCTTCAACCGCACATTCAGCAACCTGACGGTAAATATCAATAGCCTGCGCCCGTTTTTTGTCGAATATAAGAATAGCCGCTTTCTGAAACATTGACACTTTCCAAAGTGGATACCCATTAACATCACCCTTTGTCATGGCTTCACCTGAGATACGGACGGCTTCATTGACATAAGTCATGCTTTTATCAAATTTGCCGATATTATAATATGCCTGAGATACGACTAAAGGAGTTGCCATTCGTATGGAAGGTTCTTCGGACTCATTAGATATGGCAAGCAAAGTGCGCACCTCGTTATCCAGCAGGCGGCTGTTCTGTTTGACAGTCACTTCCATTACCCTGCGCACTTGTTTGCGATACTTGCTGTCAATACTCGTACTGTCATAAGTATCACACTCCTTATCCATTTCGTTGTTGATAGCTGCTTTCAGGTCAAATTCAGCTTTCAGATGAATTACCTTTCCATCCGGAGGCAGAGTTATCTTTCTTTTTTCTGTATAATCTATCGTCACCAACCGGATACCGTCAGGTACGCCTTCTTTCAATACCCGACGGAGCCACCCCGTCAATGCAGGACTATTCGGCATCGATGGCGGGAAATAGAGACAAAAATACCTTTCCTCCATCCCTTTAATACTGGACTTTAAACGTAGCAATTCACCCCACAAAGAGGACGGCGTTACCGGATCGGAAATTTCAGGTGGAAAATATTCACAGTTCATATACCCTTCCTTTTGCAATGCTTTCAGGATATCGTAACCTTCCGGCAACTCCTCCGTAAACCAGGAGCGATATTCCTCCCACAATTTCCGAGTAAAAGATGTGTCATCTCCGGTATATTCCGTTTCAAACCTGAAAAACACCTCATCGCAACTTCCGACAGGTGAACGTTCTATCTCCATGAACTTATCGATAACAGCCATGTTCTCCATCGAACAGACCCATAATGCCAGCTGCCAGCCTGTATCACCGGCAACAGATTGCCACTGATCCTGAACCTGATAATAAATGTCTGCGATTGAAACGGATGCTCCCATAAAACGGGTTATTTATATATTACGAATTGATTTTTACGATTCCACCCTCTATCACATTGGTCGCCGAACCATTAATACTTACTTCTGTACCCATGACACTCATATCCTTGGCGGTAAGTTCCATTGTTCCTTTAGCATTCATCACTACATTTGCGGCATCACCCGTAATGCCAGCGCCTGATGCAATATCCAGCATTTCATCTTGACTTTTAAGTATGATTTCAGTTTCACCATTTATCCCTACATTTTTGGCAGAAATGGATATATCATCTTCTTCTATGCATATAAACGACTTTCCGTTTGTTATCATCAGCTTTTTAGCCGCTGTAATAGTGATAGTATCATTGCCGTCAATGACAATCAGATTATTCCCGGTCTGATCCATGATAGCCACTGTTCCTTTTTCATCATCCAGTTTCACAGCGCTGCCGCTACGCGAAACAAGAGACTTGCTCTTGTTTCCTTCTCCGCCGCCCTGTCCCACATCGGTGGAGAACACGCTCCCCATCACATAAGGACGGTCAGGACTGCCATACTCGAAGCCTACCATAACCTGGTCATCTATCTCCGGTACAAAGGTAAAACCTCTGGTACCCTTCGAACTGGTGCCACCGTCAGGAGTCTGCACACGTATCCAGTTCGTTGATTTGTTGCCCACCTGTTGCCATTGGAATTTGACCTTCACCCGGCCCTTACTGTCGGAGTTGTCAGTAACGACAGCCGGTTGGGGACCCGCAAACGGAAACGCCATAGGCTGAAGAGGAACACACCCGGCCTCTTCGGTATAGGCGGTGAACTCATTGCTGTATTTCCCGACCGCATCAGCACGATGCGTGATTCTGCCTATCAGGAAACGGCCCGCATTGTGCGAATCCACAGACATAGTACGAGGAAGCTTTACCTCAAGAATCTTGCCAATACCCACACGGCAGTCTATCGACTCACCCTCAAGCACAAGCATCTCCCCTAACGAACGCATACGACCGTTGTTTACAACAGTACGGGACAACTCAGTCTGGCTGCTTACCGGGACACGAGACGGAACCATTCCCTCCGAAGGATAAAATTCCCCCGAACGCGCCAGAGCAAGCTGGGCATAACCCGAAGCGTCAACATCCATGGGAGTCGCAGCGGCGTCGAACTTATCGCCCGCTTGCCGGATGTACTCATACATTCCCGTGGAATGTGGTACAGCCTGTACCGAAAGCTCCATCTTACGGATATGGACGTCATAAATCAACTCCACCGTTTCCAAAGAATCAGGCTTGCCGAAGAGTATCTCCTTACCGTTATAATAGAACCACTCCCCATACATCCGGCTAAGACGGTCCAGGAAACCGAAACAGGTCTCACCGTACTGGCACAGATAGGTTATCTTCTGGTCGAACTTGGGAGAGGACTTCACCTCCACGCCGTTTCCTGAATTGCTTACCGCATAATCAACAATGGTTCTCAACGACTGCTCCGCAAACGAATCCATCGTAGGGTTGCCGTCCAGCTTAAGCGTAGGGCTGCCTCCACTTATCACGATATTGTTGTTCACCCCGTGCTTGCCGGCATAAGTCACTTTACGAACAATGCCTGCAAAGACATTCTGCTCACCCGTTATCTTATGGCGGAAAGTGATCTGTATGTTTTTTCCCGTCAGCGAAAACACCTGCTTGGGATTGCCCATCCACAAAGGTTCAAGCGCTTCGTGGTGAAGAGTGACAGTGAAGGTATGGTGGCAGTTGAATCCCTGGCACAGCACGAGGTCAGTGTAATGAACCTTCGTGCCGTCCAAGGATACAATGGTGCTCACATCGTTAAGGTTATCTAATGCCATGTTCTAGTGTTTTAGCGTACACATTTACTCTTGCTTGACACTTGTTTCCCATTCCACGCTTTCTTCTCCCTTAGTACCTCTCATGTCAATGAAGAAGCTCTTCGCCGGATAGAAAGGAGTCATATGGAAACTTAGATGCACACATTCAGGATGTTTCTTGTCTTGCGAGAAATCCAGAATCACAAACTTTTCAATCAGCTTCTTCGGTCCTTTCACGCTGTCGAGAAATTCTACAAGCTGTTTCCGCATATTTTTTTCAGACTCGGTATCCCAGTTACCGAAGGCACACCGGTTCAAATAATCGCATATTTTCTTGAAGACATAATCAAACACCCGTACCACAGCATAGTTCTGCAATCCTTGGTCATCACCGTTAAATAGCGTCTTGCCCGAAAATGCCATCACTTTGCTGAATTCATGCACAAGCGGAATAAGCCCCATAGCTTCCAGTTGCGATATTTCACTCTTCTTGAGGGGAAATACGACCCCATCCACCTCATTAATGCCTCCATATTCTTTACCGGCAGACACTTGGGACATACGGGTATAATAAATTTTCCCCGCCAAACCGCCTGAAGGTGGAACATGAAGATGATTAGCTTCTCCCAACTCTTCACGTTTCCCACGGCCAATAAGCCAATTACAAGTCATTATTGCGTGTGAGCGGTAGGTTTCCCCTCCTGTCAAATTTGCACTGAGGAATAAATCAACCACATCATCCAATTTATCCAAGTCCGCAAAGTCTGTAATTAGCAATACTTTATTATTATCCGTTATTTTCGCCCATTTCTCCAACACCTTATTAGAGCCTAAATATCCTGGAATAACCAACAACGAATAATTGTTTCGTAAATCCAGTCTGTCGTAGTTCAGTACGATTTCGTTGGATATGCAGTCTATGAAACGGGGATTGTCAAGGTCAGTGAGTTGTTCCAGCGAAGCATTCATAAAAGTAACATTCCTTACTTTTTCCTGCTCGGAGTTTCTAAAGAAAAGCATAACTGTACGATAAGCCTGTTCCAAATCCCTGACGGAATCCAGGGCCACAAGCTGGTTAGCAGTAAGCAACTTCCCGATTGCTTCTGAACGTTGCTGGCATTTTTCAAACATTTCTCCGACATCTTTACCGGATTTCAGGATATCTATCCACAAACGGATACGCTTCAACAATGCCTGCCGCTCGTGTTTCTTATCCTCTTCTGTCAAAAATATCTTTTTACGGGTGCTACGCTCAGGACTCATATTTGCCAGTCCTTTGATTACCGATTCCAGCAAAGAGAATCCGCCATATCCGGCAATGTTCTGAAGTGCTTGTTCGATTACTTGTGATGATACAGCCTCTACAGCTACAGGTTGCTGCTGGCCGTTAGTCTTTTTTTCTTCCATATATTACAAATTATCGGTTGTTTTATCAACATCTTTCAGTTCATCAACCATACTCTCCAATAATGTCACCACACTTGCCCTTGTCTTAGGGTCGGATATAGCTCTTTTCAATACTTTGTTAGAACCCAGTTGTTTTGCCGCCTGAGCATAAAGTTCTTTATTGATACTGAGGTCATTCAGGAATGTACTTTGCTCGGTCATTTTATCTATATTAAAATCACCTACATTCTTAAAAGCAAAATTTTCCTGTACAGGTTGCCCTTCCTCATTTTCAAAGGTTATATCTATGTTCGGTTTATAATGATTGAACACCGCATCCACTGTATCTAGTCCTTGAACAAGCTCAGGGTTAGGAGGTGCATCTTTAGTCAATAGCGTCGTAAACATAGTCCGGTTTGAAGGTATGTCGGCAATTCCTTCTGAACCTGCATGTTTTACTTCGTTTCCACCAATTCCATAATCTACTGCCATAATTAAATCATAAGATTAAGAGATTAATAATTAAAAGAATGTGTAGGGAACAAAACGGAAATACCGCTATTCCCTACACATTGCACAATTTTAGCCTTCGGGCCATTCTTCTTTGTGAACTGCGTTCCCACATGAAAATTCTTTGGCGGTAAACACAACAAGGGTAGCCATAGGAGTATCGTTCTTTCGCTCAAATTCTTCTATGAATTCGACAATATACGCATCCTTGAATTCCAATTTTTTCATTTCAGCATCCTCCTTGCCTTGTTTATACACAAGGCTCCCACTAATAGGCTTGTGCTCACTAAACATTGATTCCATAAGACTCGTATCCTCCGTAGATTCAACAAGAGCAGTAACCTTACCGCCATAAACATGAGAAGCTGGACGTCCCTTTTGGTCCACATCACGCTTGAACTCAACCTTGGAAGAAAGTACATCAAACTTCTTCCCATTCGCTATTAGTTTAGCATCAAATGACATAGTTAATTAATTTTTTAAGTTATACATAAATGAAATATTTAGTTCAATATTAAACAATAATGAACTTGTATTACGGGGCTAAAAATAAACACATTATTTCGATATAGCAAACATTTCTAAATTTTTTTTTCATAAATCATCAATTTTGTGCCATTTAATGGCGATAAATCTTAAATTAATCATATATTTGCAACGAAAGATATAAGAATAATGAGTTTTTAAAAACCTATTAATAGAATAAATAGTTTAATTATAAATAGAATGGATATATCAAATTTGGACGAAACCTCTATGGAGGTTTTACGTATTGCACGACGCTTTGCCGAAGAATACAAAAGCACTTGTTTTTCATCGGGACATTTGCTGAAGGCATTATTGCATAAAACAACAGGCCTGCATACCTTTATTATATCTTTAGGGCAAGACCTGAAATATCTAGAAGAGTGGGCGGAAGTCAGAATCGAAGACTACCCCAAGGGCAATTCGGATGAAATTGTCGCTGATGACAAAGCGCAGGCAATAGTCGAAGAGGCCGATAACATACGTCTCAAATTGGGGCTATTACAAATCAGCCCGGTTTGCTTGCTATGTGCGCTTGCAAAACCGAACATAGGGTTTACAGTTGAGCAATTAAAAACTTTCCCCATTCGTGAAAAGGATATTATAGATAAGTTACTGGGAGTAGCCGAGATACAGAAAAGTATGGTGGCATCTACAGAAGCAATGCAACAACAGGTGCCTAATACTATATTATATAAATATTGTATAGACAAGACTTCCATGGTGAAGGAAGGAAAGTTATACCCTGTTATGAAGAGAGAAAAGGAAATAAAGATGATGATTGAAATTCTTAGCAGGTATAGCCGCCCGAATGTAATGATAACAGGAGATGCCGGTGTAGGTAAAACCGCTGTTGTGGATGGCTTGACTTGCAATATCGTAGCGGGCAGTGTACCTGATTACCTCAAAGATACTGCAATTTTCGAACTTGACATGGGAGCGCTCGTAGCCGGAGCTTCGTACAAGGGGGAAGTAGAAGAACGTTTACAGAATACGATTAAAGAAATTCGCCGCCAGGAAAAAGCAATTCTTTTCATCGATGAAATCCATTTGTTACTCGATACCCGTTCCGGTAGTTCGGGAGCAGGAAATATCCTTAAGCAGGAGCTATCCAAAGGAGGTCTGACGGTTATAGGTGCAACTACCACCGATGAATATCGGAAACTTATTGAACCGGAACATGCTTTCAGCAGACGGTTCGAAGAAATACATATTACCGAACCGGATATAGCATCGGCTATACTGATACTAAAAGAAATATATGCAAGATATGCGGCACATCATCAGATAGAAGCTACCGATGAAGCACTTGCTAGTTGTGTCCGCTTGGCAAAAAGATACGTAAAGGATCGCAAACTGCCTGATTCGGCAATCGACTTGATGGATAGGACAATGGCAGCTGCGCGGGTGGACAACCAGTTAACTGATAACCCGGTGCGGACAATCACTGAACAGGAAGTAGCGGTTATTGTCGCTGCGAAGACAGGAATTCCGGTCGGAAAAATACAATCGGAAGAGAAAGATAAGCTGATGGATATGGAAAACTTGCTTCGCCACAGGGTAGTCGGACAGGATTACGCGCTCAAAGTTCTTTCGGATGCAATAATTGAGTCACGGAGTGGAATGAACAAACCCGGACAACCTATCGGTTCTTTCTTCTTATCAGGTCCTACCGGCACAGGCAAAACGGAATTGGCAAAAGCGTTGGCCGAAGTTTTGTTCAATGATGAAAAAGCGATGATACGTTTCGACATGTCCGAATTTAAAGAGGAACATTCGGCAGCATTACTGTATGGAGCCCCTCCTGGATATGTAGGTTACGAAGAAGGTGGCTTGCTGGTAAACAAAATACGCCGTCAACCATATTCTGTAGTACTTTTTGACGAAATAGAGAAAGCTCACCCCTCCGTATATGATATTTTCCTCCAAATCATGGATGAAGGGAAACTTCATGACCGTCTTGGCAAAGAAGGTGATTTTTCCAATGCAGTCATTCTTTTCACTTCCAATGTGGGGAGCGAATGGATCTCCGGGCAAACTGCCGAAGGGAAGAAACCTTCCACTCAGCAACTCATGGATATGATGGGACAATATTTTCGTCCGGAATTCTTAGCAAGGCTCTCCGAGATCATACCTTTTGCTCCGGTCAGCGAAACCATGCTTCTGCAAATATTTAATATCCGGTTAAACGAGTTGAAGGAATTACTTGATAACCAAAAAATAAGTATCAAATTGACGGATGAAGCTGTTTCATTACTGGCAAATATGGATTTCACTCCCAAATATGGCGCCCGACAGATAGCGGGAACAATTCGCAACCGTCTGCGCCGCCCGATTTCACGATTAATCGTTACCGGAAAAGTTGGACCGGATACTCTTATCAAGGTTGGAGTAGGAACTGACAATGAACTTGTTTGGGAATACCTGCCGATGTATGCAAACCAGGAAAAAATCAACCAATATGAAGCTGAAACTAACTAGGCACACAGAATATTCACCGGAAACAGGAGTATTCGACATACATTCATTCCGTTATGCCATTCGCCAAACAATGAATCCGTTGGGAGAAATAATATCTTCTGCACATACCGGACTAATAAGGATTGTCATGAATGACTTCCCGCCTATGCAGTTCATCCGTTGGGCATGGGGATACAAGTATCTGTACGACGGAGTTATAACCAAAGACACCAGGGATGGGCTTCCACAGGAAATACAATTTCATAAAGCCGGTTGCATGTCTTTATGGCTTCACTACAAAGCAGATGATGCAGAGCCAATCAATATTACAATGGATATAGCCGCTGAAAAACTTTCACTGGCAGGTGAGAATATAAGTAAGGAAGAAAAATGAAGTTTTGGGAACGTTTTTTCGGTAACAAGAAAAAAGAGATAGATGAAAGAGAAGGACCTGAAAGTTCTCCTCTGGATATTTCCGGTTATCCGGATATAATCGCTGAACTGGATTTGGTAGAAAGACAATATATTTTAAACGAAGTATCTGTCAACCTCTGCCAGGACTTGATGCCAGATGATGAAGGTAGCGGGAATTCCTATCCGGGTGTTATCAATATCACCATGAGCGAAGAAGCCGACAATTTATGCGTTGATTGGTGCACCGGCCCCACTCGCCTGCATAGTGGAGCCTTGCATTTTTATTCTGTCCGCAACAGCTTGAAAGTAGGCCTTATATACTCTATTGTTTTTACCGATGCCCGTTGCGTCGCATTACAAGGAGAACTGAAAGGACAAACGGCTGCTCGAACTGAATTATGCATTTCTCCCCGGTCAATTCTTATCGGCAACGAGGAATGGAAGAATAAATGGAAATAAACAGAAATATATATATGGCAGGACATTATTCAATACCGATAGATTTTTCATCTATATTACAGGAAAAGCCGGAAACACTGAAGAAGTGTTCCGAAGTAGAATCTATTGACCAATATCTGGGTCTGCTACTGTCAACTTGTCCGGGTGAACATAAATTCGATCCCGAATGGGGATGTAAGATTTGGGAACAGGATTTCAAGTTGATTACAGCACGTATTAAATGGGAAACATGGTGTGCAACCGTCATAGCTGAAATGATCAAGCGTTATGAATACCGGTTATGCAATGTAAAAGTCGAAGCTAAGATAATGGATATTGTGAAAGAAGAAAAGTTATTTAGTACATCCACCATACGCAAACGACTGGACGTAAACGTCGATGCACTGCTCGTATCCAATGGAGATTCTTGCAGGTTTTATTATAAAATATACATGGGGCCCATTTGTGTCGAATAATTATAGGATATGGAACAAACAAATTTTGATAAGGCAAGCATTTTGAAGCGCATCACACAGGTCGCTTCAAGAATTTTACATACCGAATTCCCCTTAAATTTGGATCCCTTTGTCAGGCTGTCTTTGGAAGCAATTGCTTCCGAAATCTATCTGTTGGAGGATAGTGCGGCAAACATCGAAAGCAGATTACTGGAGAAATTGGCATCTGTTTTGATTCCTGCGGCAAAGACCACGGCATTGCCGGCGCATGCAATATTCTCCGCACAGCCTATCGAGGCAGAATATATGATGGAAGAGAACTGCTCTGTCTATTATGAAGATTTCTTTATCAGCAAAAAATATAACATCAACTGCATTACATTTTTTCCGGCAGTTCAAGCACGTTTAAAGAAGGCAAACATACGTTATCTGATTGGTAACGGAAAATGTTTCGCTTTAGATACGAAAGGCAACAGGGAATTTATTGGAAAGCTCTCCAATACGGATTTGACAGGTAAGGTGTGGATAGGACTGGATATAGATACGTCCGTGACTACGTTGGAAGGACTTTCTTTCTACTGGGATTTCCCGGGCACACCCCGAAGGAACGAATACATTCAGTTGCCAGAGTCCTCACTTTGGAGCATAAATGGGCAGAAAGTACAGACAAATTCCGGAATTATTCAAACAGCGAAAAACAATCTTTCCGTACTGGAGTCATTATCCGATAAGAATGTTTCGAACACGATTAGTCGCGAAGTTTATAATTACTATAAGCCACAGTTCGTAACCATTACGGATAGCCGCAGTTTTAACCGTACCTGTTGCCCTGAAGAGTTATCCGACCGAATTACAAGCCCTGCATCTTTATTAGGAGAGCAACTGGACACTCCCCTATTGTGGATTCAAGTACATTTTCCACCGATGATCCCCGATTATGTATTGGAGCAGTGCATTGTCTTTACCAACGCTTTTCCTATCATACAAAAAAGCCTGAACAAACTGGTTACAAAACAGGACGAGCTTAAAAATATCATACCGCTTAAAATGCAAAATAACGAGCATTTTCTGTCAGTAGAATCCGTATATGACTCACAAGGAAAAGCTTATCAGGAGTTAGCGGATAAGGACTATACCGGAGAAATATCAGGGAGTTATTCCGTCAGGCATGGTGGCTGTGAACGGTTCGATTCTCGTGATGCTAAAGCATATTTGGACAGACTGGAATATTTGTTAACCGAAGATTTGGCGGCTTTCCACTCTCTTTCCAAAGAGGATATATCGGAAATTACCAGAGAAATGCAAATTCTGCTGGAGCGGATGAAGAGGGTTATGGAAGGAATTAGCGATAAAGGAGACATACTCAATTACCTGATTATTGATTCTCCCGCTTTACAGGAATTCATGTCGGTAAACTACTGGACAACGAATGCAGAAATCGGGAATGGTATTCCAGCCGGAAAATCGTTGGTTCCTTATCCGGACACGGCTATTAATCCTCAAAGTGCTTTTCTTGTCACAGCATCCTCAGGCGGTCGGAAGGCACTGAACATACAAGAAAAAGTCATTTGTTTCAGGAATGTTTTAACAACACGCGGACGGATTTTCACAAAAGACGATATCGCCTCCTTTTGCATGGCTACCTATCCCGGTATAATATCATCCGTAGAAGTGAAACATGGTATCATGCAAGGAAGAACAACACGCAAAAGTTTATTGCGGACAATAGATGTCTGCTTGCATTTCTCTGGGGACAGTGAAAACTACCTGGACAAAAAGGAACTTAGTTATTCACTTGAAAGGAAGTTGAAAGCTTGCTCGCCGGAAACGTTCAATTACAGAATTATAATCTAAAATAATAACATCCTCAAATGAAAACACTGACTTTACAATTTATGATTTTATATGTGATTTTTCCTTTAATAGCCTTGCTTACAGGGATTGCCGCATATCAGATGAACAGGCGCATCAAGCTTCTTGCAAACAAAAAAGTTCTCTTGACAATGTTTCTTTCGGCTCTTGTTTTAGGTGTTCCGGGGCTGCTTGGTTTCTTGGATTACGATTTCATGCCATACGGATATATTGCATTGGGAATCGTTTACCTGATATTAGGAATGTATGCTTTATTATTTGTCGAACACATATTGTCATCTTCGGACCAACAGAAAGGATACAGATACGAAATCGTTATTCTTGTTGTACAGTTGATAATGGGAGCGGCTTTATTTTCATTGTTATTCAATATTTGCAACGAATTTCAGTATGGCCTATGGGCATGTACCTGTTTGTTACCCTATTTATTTGGTTCTCTTTATAAGCAAACTTATTATTCTTTTCTTGATATACCGTTGGAAGTATATAAGGTATGGACGTATAATCCGGACAAAACTATCAACCCGTATTATTTTGACGATAGCCATGAGCCGATTTGGATTGATGTATGCAAAAAATTGGATGATCATATTCCCAACCGCATGGGAGCCAGATTCAGTAATGACCAGATTTTCGGTGAATGGTTCCAGCATGTTATCGAAGACAACAACGAGAAAAAACCGGAAGACTCTATCATGTATCATGACAGCAACCAGCCATTCGGATGGATATTTTATGTGAAGCCTTCTTTTTTTCTTCCTAAAAGGTATATTGATCCCAACATGACCATATCTCAGAACAGGCTTAAACCATCCAACATTATTACGGCTCGCAGAGTAATGGAAGTATCTTGAATTAAAACTTAGAAAGAAATATGAAACATAGATTATTGGTTAATTGGACAGATTCCATGGGAGTAGCTCCCGCAGATCTACGTCAAATCGAGGACTTTTTCATTGAGTTGTCAAGTAATAGCTTGGCCGTTGGTACGGAAAACCACAAATTCGGCTTGTTGCCTCCCGAACCCGGAGAAAAAGAATCGGTAGATATGGAAATCAAAGAAAGTGTTACGGGAAATATGCAGCTTGTTCTCCGGAAATTTCATGCAGTGACACAAGGTGGATATTTGATAAGATTTGAGTCTGCTCCTGGCGAGGAACTTGTCAGCCAACTTCCACTGATGGATAAAACCGGGAATTTGGACGGTTGGAATATCATCATGACGTTCAATCCCTATCAACGGATTCCTATGGGTATTCCTGACGAAGAGGAATATCCTCCACGCCATCCGTACACGGATGCGACCATTCTGATTCATATTCTGCCTATTTGTGAAGTGAACTCCTGCAACCTTAATCCCCAGCAATTAATTGTTGGTAGGATTATGAAAAAAGGCGGCAACTACTTCATAGGCGAATACATCCCGCCTTGTGTATATATGGCCTCACATCCGGTTCTTGTCACGTTTTACAACCGCCTATCTTCCATGACGGAGTCGATGGAAAGAAATTCCAGAGAGATTATAACTAAAGTCCGGGACAAAAAGACACTTTCCCCACTGGCTGTGAACATCGAAATGCTATGCCGTCAAATCATGGAATACATCTCGACAGTTTATTTCCAGTTCAACAATGCCGGTTTGTATTGGTCTCCTTTCCGCATGACCGGATGTTTCTCCACCTTGGCCCATAAACTTTATATGAATTTCTGTTTCATGTCATCGGTTGAGAAAGAAGAGTTATTTACTTATTTCGGTGAATGGGGAGAGATTTCACCGGGAATGTTCGAAACTTGCATAACAGATGTACTCGATATGGAGTATAACCATTACGACCTACGGAACTCAATGGAGTTGATTGACAGATTTATGTGTATTCTCTCTCAATTATGGGATGTATTAAGCCGTTTGGAATATATCGGGCAACATAAAGAGAGCATTATCGTATCAGATAAAAAACTCGGGGAGGAAAAGCGTCCTAGCAGACAATGGAAGTTACTTGGAAGATAATACGATTATGAATTCAATACTATCAAAGATTGAGCAGAAACGTCTGACCGGGAACAATGTTGATACCGATTACAGAGCCGAAGTGATAGCTGCCGGACTGTTGGAGAAAGGTGTGCCAGCGGATCAGGTATGTATTTTCCGCAAAAGTGATGCGGAACGTGGCTTCTCTAAGGACGTAGCTGACATAAGGATAGAGTACTTTACACAAGATACTGAATATCTGGCCATCTATACCAACAGGCAAGGATTCTATGACAATCTTCCCGAGGGATTGTTCCATAAGTCATCAGGTCTGCCTTTCAGAAAAAGTAAAGCTGAAATTTTAAAAGAAATAGAATTTCATAGGACAGAAGAAAGAAATGCAAGGGAATTTTTCCGGCCGTTAGAGGTAGCTATCAACAGTGCGTTGGTAGATATACAATTGGTGGAACGCAAGATTGACAAGAAACAGACCAATCGGAATTTTGTGAATATGTTCGGTACTTTATGGCCAGTACTGAAGTTACTTCCATTGAACCGGGCAATCCTGTGCATGGAAATTATCTCCATACTGGCGGACTCTACCCCGACACTGTATTTTGCTACGGAAGTTATGACTTTGTTACTTGATATTCCCGTAACAGTCCGTACTCGAAAAAGTATCCCAACCAAACTGGATAAGGAACATCTTCGTCCATTAAGCAAAATGAAACTGGGGATTGATATGATACTGGGAAATACATTTGATGACGGTATTGAGAACATTGATATACGATTAGGTCCGATGTCCGATGAAAGAATCAGGTATTACAGTAAAACACAGGAAGGATGTGACATACTGGAATACTTGACAACGATGCTATTACCGGCAGACAGAACCTTTCGGGTAATATTTCTACCCATCAAGGAAGAAAAACGTTGGGTAATATCCAACGACAGGAAGAAAGCATCATTATTGGGAATTAATTCATTTATCAACAACAAAAGAATAGAACAAGATGAAAGCAGAAAACAATAAGGAAGTCAGAAAAGGCTATCTCCGTTTTACCGGATTTCTAATCCTTATCGTATCGTGTACGGTATGTGCCCTTTATGGGTTCATGAAAACCTCATCAGTAGAAGTAAGCAAGATATTGGCAAAAACCGGAGAATACGACAGAGTGTACATCCAACAGCTGCAACTGATGGAAAGTATGGATTCCGTAATCAACTATATATCCTTACTCAACACCTCTCCCAAAATAAACGATTTGCTTTTACAGAATGTAATAAGTCGCAAAAAAATCATTTTAATGGAGAGGATGGGCATGATGAATGACAAGGACTGTAAACTCTATAACAAAGTCATTACCGATCTGAACACGTTATTGAGCATAAAGGATTCAATACGTATGCTTACAATGCAGGAAGAAATGGTAAGAAGCGATTTGATCCGATGTGTAGATGAAAACAAGCAGGTATCGCGGAAATTATCCGCCGGTGGTTTAATCTTCGAAAAGAAATAGAAATGAATACTCATAAATATCATACGTCCAACAAGCGTGAAAAAAACATCGCTTTTTTTTATGTGCTTATATTATTTGTCATATCAACAACAGTCTGTTGTGTTCTATTATTCCGGTATAATACCAATTTCACAGCCTTCTCACGAAAAGACTTTGTCATGATTAAGATGGAAAGGATACGGAGTTTCCAACATGTCCAGAACAGACAAGCAGTAGCCTTAGATTCTTTGAAAGGAAAAATTCTGTCTTTCAATCCGGGAGTGGTTGCAATGTATGAAGAAAGCGATATTAAATACCTGATTAACGAAATTAAGGAGGTTTACGAAAAATCCGCCTTGGATAACCGTTACAAAATGTTCCTTCATATAGCCGTATTTTACGAAACATGGTTTACGGATAAAAAAGAGCTATGGAGTAAACGCGAAAATATCACAAGCTTCAAACGGAATTTGGAACAATGTGAAATCGGTTTGCAAAACAAGAAAGAAGATTTACGTTCTCATTTTAAGAAATAAGAAACAGTATGGGAAAACTTTTAAATCGTAAAACAATTATAGTGGTCATAGCGATTTTTTTGTGCTTCGTGACCGTGTATCTGATCCGAATTTTTTCTTCGTCAAGATCGGTTCAAGCATTCGTCTCTCCATTAGAAATGACGGTAGGTGAACCGGTTTCCTATGTTGATAGCACCCACAATGCCCGGAAGTGGCTATGGAACTTCGGTAATGGCGATACTTCTGCCAGACGTAACGGTACATATATATACAAACATCCTGGCAAATACCAAATCAAATTGATAGTCGACAATGCCATTGAAGAGAAAATAATAGTAAACGTCTTGCCGCATAAGAAAGAGGATGAAACGTATGAACTGATAAAGATAATAGCACCGGAGATAGCTGTGCAGAACGAACTGATCATCTTTCGCGGAACTGGAGATGCCAAAGAATGGCGCTGGGAATTCGGAGAAACAGGAAATATAGACTCGCGGGACCGCAATTCTATATATGCCTATAAGGAACCGGGTATTTACGAAGTGCGCCTTTCGACAGAGAATACTCGCTACCCAATCGTACATAACATTGAGATATTGCCGCAATATATGGAAAACGATTCCACCGATGTATTCGTCCTGATAGGAAACGACATCAAGGAAAAATTGCAGGCGATAGCCGACGGAAAGCCTTTCAACACTAATTACAATTACATCATGAACAGTTACCTGTGTAAAAATCCGGATGTGCCCGTCATTGTCAACAATAGCAAACGGAACGACTTTTACTCTTACTGCCAGGGCCTCCGGTTTATCGGCAGAAAAAAGACGATCATCGACAACGTCATTGTGGATGTGGATGGCCAATCGGAATGTGTGAAGAAACTGACTGTTGTACAATTTGATAAATAATAATTTCATCCATGAAAACAAGAATGAACTTTAGTGGGTTGGCTTATTTATTAATCGGCTCCATAATATTGATACTATCGGCAATAGCGTGTTCACCGGTAAACCGTTTTACCAGAGCAAAAAAAGTCCCGCGCGAATATCGGATATATTACGATGAAGAATGGGCGAAGGCACCCAGAAAGTTTCATTGGAATACAGATCCTTGGATTGTATTTTCTGACAAGGAAGATAACAAGACATACACCCGCCCGGGAGGTAGAATCGTAATGAAGGAAATCGGCTTCATGGAACCTATGGTTGTGATAAAGAGCAAAGGAGATTTTCTTCGGGTAATCCGGTACTCCAAAGAAGTCATCAAAAACGGGAAACTGACCAACCGGAAAGCAGTAGAATATATGGGGTGGATTCCCAAATCCGATGTGCTGTTGAACCGGGATGCACTGACAAGTGCCAGAAACTCTCAACACTCAAAATTTATAACTGCTATCACTGGACAAGTTCCACTGTTACAGCCCAATCTGTTTTTCACGGCAGATTCACTGAAAGTATTTAGCGAACCTTCTTTAATGCAACAGTATGGAACTTTACCTTTTAGTTCAATCGTATATAAGATGAAAGAGAGTACCGATGGACGGAAATCGCTTGTAGCCAAAGAATCTTATTTGGACGCAGACAGTGCACAGAAGCAAATGATAGGCTGGATAAGCAATGCTCTTATTAGCCAGGGTGGTCAGCAGTATTTCATCAGGGATCACTCAGAACAACACCTTGCTTATGGTATTGAAAGTGAAGTGCTTAGATATAATCCTGTAAATTACTATTGCCATCAGGATAGTGGCAGGAAAATACAGACCGGATTGTATCGTCCGGCATTGGATTACAGTAAAAACTTCGTTTTGAATGTGGATGGCCAAAAAATAAGTTATGAGGATTACATACAAATAGGGAATGACTTGGCTAAAATCAACCTGATATTTGTTTTCGAAGGCGAAGAACAAGTTATTGACCAATTCCCGCAATTAGTGAACACCATTCAAAATCTTCAGGGAAAGATAGAATCTTCAAATGAATATGTCAACTATTCTTTCAATGCAGTTTTAGGATTTAAAAAGGGGGAAAAACAGTTTGTACACATTAATAAGGAAAAGACTTTCCAATCCTTTATGGATTCCTTATATTCTATTACCGATCATATAGAAAAATACAAACCGATATCTCCAACTATTTCTTCATCGGCATTAAAAGAAGCTTTGGGAAAATTGGAAAACAATAAAAAGGAAACCAATATGATTGTTCTGATTGGGGCAACCGGCTATCAGAATGAGAAAGCAAATTCTTCTTTATCCGAACAGATGGCAGAATATAATTGCCGTTTATTGGGATTTCAACTATATGGAGGCGAACCGGATACTTATAATAATTTTGTACTTCAAGTACAAAACATGATAGACAGGTACGCCGGACTGATTTCTATAAAGAAAAGAAGGATGCTTGTATCCACAGAACAATTACGGGCTGATATTATGTACAAAGAAAACAACCGGAATATGTATAGTTTGGATTTCCCACAAAATAGCATGACACAGGGTTGGGTGATATTTCCTGGAAAACGGCAAACTCTGGAACTAAATGCATTATCAGCCGGAATTGATACTCTACTGACACAGATTGAACAGGATAACCGTTCAGTAATGCACCATCTAAGCGAATCCTTTCGTCGGTCTGGCAATTACAGAAGTAAATTCGACTCGTTGATGACATGCTATTACCACTTACAGGAAAATCAACGTCAAGAAAGAAACTTTGCAAACCATTTCGATCACCAAATGCCCGTTTGGTTTACAAACTCGGACAGTTGGAACATGCCGGATTCACTACTTTCAGCTTTTGGGCATTATCTTTTAGTTGATACCCGTGAACTGAAACGTGTAATGGAGTTTATAAAAGCAATTTCTTCTGAACAAGTGGACATTAAGTCACATAGCACAAACAGAAGAAAAAATAGAAAAAAGTGTGACTGTCCGGAGCCGGTTCCGGTTGAAAGCCTCGCAGTAAATAATGATACTTTATCTGAGATTAAATATAGATCTACCCGGAAAATACGTAAACGATTAGTCAGATATTATCTCAGAACAGCTAACGAGAACAAGGTGTGCAAAATATCCAATAGAAAACTAAAACGCCGCAATTTGGCATGGATACATGAATATATATTAGGGTGTCCCGCGGAAAACACTTCATTGTCTATGATTTCATTAAAGGATTTAAAAAAGAAAAAAAGGCTGTCTGACGAACGTTTAGATGAGTTGCTATCATATTACGAGCAAACCAAAGAATTATTTGAATTAAATATCTCGAATTTACCCGGATTTATTTCCAACGGACAAAAATATTTTTGGATTAAGAAAAATAAATTACCTTAAATTTCCCGATATACGACTCCTCAACGACAAAATACCTGTTCGGAGATGAGGACGGTTTACAAGTATGGTTCATGAAAAGGAGCAAGTCCTCTCTGATATTTAAAGAGTGATGAATGTTTTCACATAAAAGTATCTGCTCTTACGCAAATGAAAATTAAGAAAATAGTATTATCTTTGTAGTAAGCTGGATAATTCTTAATATCAGAAAAGATACTTATGCATTAGTCTGGTAGTTATTTTTACTTTACTTTTAGCTAAAAATAGATTCATGAGAACGAAAGATATAGAAAAAGAGGAAAGAAAGAAAAAGCAGATATTGGAGGGCTGCTTCAAACTTCTTCTGAGAAAAAATATGGGGAATATAACCATTGATGACATTGAAAAATGTACTGGCTTTACCCGTAGTAATATTTATTTCTATTTCAAGGATAAAGAGGAAATTTTTCGCGCAACGACTGAATTTTATTATCAAAGGGTGCAGGAATACTTCGCTTTCTTTTTTCAGAAAGAAAAGAAAACCTTATTGCAGTTCATACATGACTATATTGATAACTGGAAGAACTTTGACGAATCCATTAAAGATGTGACACAAGATGATTTTGCCTCTGTTCTCAGTTTCTTTTTTAACGCATTTAATCTTTATCCGGAATTTGCAGACCGAATAAAAAATTTGTTTGAACAGGAGCAGAAATGCTGGGAAGGAGTTATCGAGTTGGCTGTTAGCCACAAAGAAGTAAAGGATATAAATATAGAATTTACTGCGGAAAAATTTCATTTCGCATATATGGCAGTAACCTTACAATCATACTTTCTTCCATATAATAAAAAAGCAAATATACTGCTCGCCCACATGATGAACTTGTATGAAGAGATTAAATATAAAGAACCGATGCAAAAAACGATTTTCTGAATATGAAATTAAAACATATACATATTGACAAATTCAGAGTTTTCAAAGACTTTGATATTGATTTTTGTTTGGGAGATGAGCCTCTAAATTTGATAGTGATAACAGGAGTCAATGGAAACGGAAAGACTACTCTTTTCAGAGATATTATTTCCGGAACCCTTGCGAGCGATAAACCTCGGAGCATTATCACTGTATTAGATGATAAAGGAATCAATACATTTACCCTGCCGATAGCCACTGAAGACAAGAGATATACGGAAGACTTTTCTAAAGTCAGATTCTATCCTACCAATACTGACATTTCCATTGAACAACTTCAGAATGAAATTCTAAGTTATGTAGATAAGTTCGTATATGAAAAAGGTAAAACAAGCTTTGAAGCCTATGCTGAAATCCAGTCACTGATTGATGATATATTCAAAGGATTTGATTTGCAGATACACTTTAAAGGAATCAGCCGGGAAAAGAAACTCATTTTTACCAATACGGCAAAAGAAGAATTTGGTATCGAAGGTTTGTCTAATGGCGAGAAACAGATACTTTCTAAAGTATTTGTGCTGTTCACGGAAGACATGAAAGGCCATGTCATACTGATTGACGAACCGGAAAGCTCACTGCACCCCGCATGGCAGACACGAATCTTGTCTGTTCTTCGTCGTTGTTCCGAATCTAACGACTGTCAGATTATGGTAGCGACACAATCCCCACAAATAATCGCATCTGCTCATAAAGAGGAAATACGATTCTTCATAAGAGATGACGAAGGATATGTAAAAGTAAAGCTTTGTGATAATAGCCCTTATGGTTGGAGTATTGAGAAAGTTTTAAGCGAATTACAAGGAGTAAAATACCTGAGAGTCCCCGAAATAGAAGACAGACTGACTGAGCTGAAAACATTGATATGGGATGATAAGTACGAATCTGAGGAATTCAAACAGAAAATGACAGCCATGGAAGAAGTATTGGGATTTTCAGATCCTGCCCTCATTCTTTTACGCATGGAAGTCATTCGTAAAAAGAAAAAAGCATGAAACAGATTATAAAAAAAAGCATACCTGGCTTTTTTTCTAAGTTTGTAGCACATAATAAACCTCGCACTTGGGATGAAGCCACCCCTATACGTTCTCAACTACGGACACATATTCTGACAGAACAAGGTCACTGTTGTGCGTATTCAGAAATTCGCTTGAATGGAGGAGCAGATTGCCATATTGACCATTATCGGACACGCAATCTCTTCCCGGAAAAGACTTTTGATTATTATAACATGATGGTTTCTTGCAATGCGGAAGAATATGGAGCAAAATTCAAGGACAAATGCATAACATCAAAGTCCGATTATAACGACTTGATAAATCCGGTAGAAGATAACCCTTCAGATTATATTGAGTTCGCTTTCACAGGTGATGTTCTGCCTGTCAGTAACTCGTCTAAAGGAGAAAAGACAATCACCTACTTCAATTTGAACGAGAATAGTCTTTTGGAACGTCGGAAAACAATAGCACTTTACGTTGTCCAAATGAAGAATTATCTCACTGAAGATGAATTGGTAGAAGCAATCGGCGAATTTGAAAGCATGGTTCGGCAGCTGTACAGAAATAGTACGGCACAATAGCCTTTTTGCTTTCCCTATAAAAAAGACAGCTGAAACAAATATTAATCCATTGTTTCAGCTGTTTTTTATTCTCAGCACAACATTTTACACTCTTATAATTAAATATTTGAAAGTAACTGTATTTCTGCGTTCGCTTTCACATGCAAAGTGAATTGATATTCAAAATGAATTTCAACTTGTCGTCTCAGATATGCTTCGCGTTCTTCAGGAGCTATTCGTAAGAGACCATACCGCATTTTCTTCAATAAGAACTTCATTCTACTGGATTTTTTATTCAGGTCCACTACCAAATCTTTAGTTTGCTTGATATTAACCATAGTAAAATCCGAAGCACGAAATACAATCATACGTGAAGTTTCATCATTTCGGTCTCCAATGGAATATATTACCGGGCCACCTTTAATACGAGCCATTGGACCATTGTCTTGTACGGAACAAAAGTCATCGGGAGACAAGAAATCATAAACCTTATAGTAATTTACAAACACAACTATATAACCGTATAACTTGACTATTTTCTTTTTATAATCACTCTTGGTCAGATAGCCGGCACTATTTATATCCACAGGATTTAGCTGTGCAAATGTACGTAGTTTACGTTCCAGCTGGAAAGCAAATTTCACAATCATCTTTTCCGCAACAGCATGAGAAAATCCTGAATAGATTCCCGAGTCTTGTTCTGCCAGGAATGATTTTTCTATAATCGTATTTTCTGAAACGACAAAAGCCCACTCCACCATCTTCGCGGTATCATTCTCCGAAGAAGCAGTTCTGAATACATTCACCCATGGAGTAGTATCAGTAATATAGCTATGTACCATCTTCTTAAAATTATCAACCTTTTTAGGGTCAAGTACCTGTTCTTCCTGAACACGTGCTTGTTGTACGGTCAATTGCACAATAAGGCTTTCAATCTTTTGAACCACAGCCTGACGGCTTGACGTCGAAAGTCCGCATCCGTCAATTATCGTTTCATCTAAAGCATTAATATAGTCTTTAATCTTATTCAGGTTGAACTTATCCGCCTCCAGATCCTGTCCGTTTTTCCCATCATAGCTCACTGACATCCGCCAATTATTCACGTTTTCATATATCCTATAGAAAAGCAGACTGATATATTTGCCGAACCAGAACCCTCCATCATTGTGATCATCCCAAAGATTGAAATAAGTTCCCTGAAAGAGATAATAGTCATTCATCCATTTCAACAATACATCTATATTGTCAGGAGAAATATCTTCATTTAAATATTGTATATTCGCATTTTTGGGTTGGTTATATTCAAAAATGACATTCACAAGCTTATATTTTCCCTTAAATAGGCAGTAAGCTCCCACCATTGCTACTATTAAAGAAATCGAGTTAAGTGCAAACTTCTTGGAAACAAGGCTGCTCAATTCTCCGGAGCGTTCCATTTTCTTACACTCATTCAACAGTTCATGATACTCAGCAGGAGTGTACATCAAAATAGTTTTTCTTTCAACGATATAATATTTTTCATTGTAAGGGCGTACCGATGAAGGATAATTTGTATTAAAAAACACCCATATACCATCAACAATAGTGGAGACGAAAAGATTAAACGATACTACATTGTCTCTTTTAACAATAGCTTTCATTACCTGAAAGAGGTAAATGCCCACGAAATGTATTTTTGATACATCGAAACTTCCATCTTTGACGATATTGAAGAACCACTCCCAAGAAATAGTACCTGCTACAGGTATAGCTTCAGCCTCCTCATTGGTTATCTCAAATGCAATTCGCTGGTAAGCAGACAGTAATTGTCCATACACATCTCTGTCTGAATGTTCTAGTGCATTCTTTATAATTCTTTCGTATTCTTCCGAAAAATAATAAGTATAGATTGGATTATCGGCATAAACCAACCTCCAGATATTAAAAAAAGACTGACTATATTTATTCAAGAACCGTCTATACCGCATCGCTCCTTCATAATTATCGGAATAATTATTCTTTCTAATTTCCTTTATAATTACCGTCACATATTCTGAAAGAGATTTAAAGCTTTCATTCAATCCTACATAAGATTGCTCTTTGCCCTTCTTCATCAGAATCTGTATATAGACCTCCGCATATTCATCATATAGTGACGACAAACCTTTCTGTCGTTTCAGTCGCTCAATAGCCTTGCCTATTCTATCCAGTATTACCTCATCGGTATTAATGGCATATTCCACAAATCTACGCATAAAGTAAGTGAATAAACATATTGAATAGATGCAGGAAGTCAGAATAAAGGCCGCTATACGGTTTTCCCAAATATATTCCTCCTTGCCATAGACTGGATTATGAAAAAAGAAGAACAAGAACAAGCTAAGTGCAAGCAAGGGAATGACAAATACAAACATAGCCTTATAAGCCACTTCTTTTTTAAAGATTCCGGCAATAAGTTTATTCTGATATTCAACAAGGCTTTTGGATGTATTGCCAATAATTATTGGTAATGAAACACTGACTACTCCCAGGATAACGCCTATCATTGCACACAGATAATTTTCCGTAGGAGTCAGAGTGAAGTTTTCCTTGGATATTGCCTCCCAGCACCCCCAACCGAATAGAGATAACAAAGAGATATGTGTAATCCACCACACAGGCTGTATCAGCTTTAAATACCTTATCGGTAATTTACGAATATTCTTCAATACAACAACTATAACTACGAAAGCCGAAATATATAATATAACAGGTAAAGAGACCAATGGCATAGTAAGTAATGAAAAAACTACACAAGCTAATAATACAGCCGAAAGCACTCCGAGTGGAGTACCAACTACTAAACTGATAAAAAGGAGAATAATTGAACCTATATAAGGCAGTAGTTTCTTTATTTTTTTCATCGGTAATCCTCTATATTTCAATTATATTCATGAATTTATTTTATCCATACTTTATTTAATAATAAATTACACCACGAAAATAATAAAAAATATTGAATTAAGCAACTTTAAAATGAATCGGTTCAGTTATTGATTGTAGTTACAATGAATAAATTATACCCTAGCTTATCTTTACACCTTCCCTGCGCAGTTCTTCCTGTTCCATTTCCCGATTATAATTCATCGAAGTCTGTTCCGTTAACACAATTCGTCCTACAACAGACGAGATACACTGCTGCTTACCCTCATCATTCAATTCTTCATTTCCCAACGTTTTTGTCAACGCATTTACCTCCCCTCTCGTTAATTCATGGCTGATCCTCCGGCCGTTTACAATTGCCTCAAGTATAGGGGTGCCCCCCTCTGTCAATTGGATATGGCATTTCTCCGCCGAGGAAACAAACGAACCGATATCAATCTTTCTGGTAAGGCACGCCTCTGTAGCATCACACATCAGCTGTTTCTTCCCTTCTTCCTGCTTCTTACCATCAAACTTTCCTGCCAAAGCCAGCAATCCGGTGTAAAGCGCAGTAATCATCTCCATGATTGGATCACCGCCGAGCCCAATACCGGAATCTTCCGAGGAAAGCAGTTTCTTCATCCAGTCCTCTGCTGAAAGAGACTGTTCCTCCGGTTTATTTATCCCATTATCCGGTTTGTTATGTTCAGGCATATATTTAGCCATCAGATTTTCACCGTTATACAGTATTTCAGTCTGTAAGTTCGCGCACTCTGCTATCTCGGCCATATAAGCAACCGGGTCTAAGTCACGCACATGACCGTTAGCTGCCGTTTGCTTCACGCCTATATGCAAGTGTTCCCCCGTAGTACGTGTACCGGTATTCCCCGTCACCGCTACTTGTTGCCCTGCACGCACAGTTTCTCCGACTTTCACTTGGACAGAGTCCAGATGAAGATAACTCACTTCATATCGGCTTCCGTCTCCTCTGCTATATTCAATCTGTACCGACTTGCCACCCGGAGTTTGCGGATTCTCATTGACAGCCGTTACCTTACCACCGGTTTCCGTAGCTAACACAGCTTCATGACGGGTCTGTACGTCCACTCCTTTATGCATTTGCGAACGGCTACCGTCCATCGGGTCCTTACGCATCCCGAAAGCGGATGTTACTAGCATAAAGGACTCCCTGCGTAAGGGAAGAGAAAAATTCCCTGCCGTTGCTTCCTGTCCTCGCACCTTCCGGAGAGTGATATCTGTACCTATACTTATGCCCTTCTCTTCCACCTCCTTCATCACTGCCTGGTCATATTTGGTTAGTCCGTTCTTCTCTATAATTTGCTGTAAATGCTTCGCATAATTATCACCCGTAGCATATCCGGCACGTTGCAGACCTTCACACCAGCCACGATAATCGTCCGGCGCAAGCGCAAAACAATTTCTATACCGCACATTTTCTTTCAAAAAAGCCGAATGGTGTTCGTATGAATCACCAACAGTAGCATAAGTACAAAATTTCTCATCTGCCCGATCATCCGTATAAACCAAATAGCTGCCACCATTCTTTAGCCAGTCACCCGTACATTTTATACCGAAATGTGCATTTCCCTTTACGGACAGTTCACTCCGTCCGTTACTACTCTCCAATATTCCTTGTGCTAGTGTCACCGATGCCGGAATTCCGTAGCGTCTCATTTGTTCCATTGCATACTCACCATAAGTAGCTGCATATTCTTCATTTCTAGTCATATCTCTTAATTTATAGTATCAGTATGATTCACTGTCCGGTCATCTTCTCAACCCTACCGATTGGACGTTTTCCTGCGCATGTTCTTGTTTAGATTCCTGTGACTGCTGCGGATGCAATAAATCTGCATATAATAATGCAGCCATATTACTCTTGTACGCATTAATATCACCGGACAGCCAGAGTCGCTGCCATTGCGAATCGGTAATCGGTCGGGACTCTACTTTTTCTATCCCCTCAAATACAGGTGAAATAAGAAACTTTCCGTCTTTAGTTTTATAAACATTTGCACGTACGACACGGGCAATATCTTCCACGGGGGCTTTTTCTCCGAACATGTCAATTCGCAGATTCGGATTCACACGTGACATGGCATAATATTTTTGTCCCAGCTCACGACGGATACGTTCTGTATCTTCACTATTTCCCTGTTTCGAAGTGGAAAAAAACTGATTGATATCCGGCTTGTCCGGATGCATACAAAAGGGAGGTTCTCCCGTGGGTGCCATATAGAGTACCCAACGGTTTGCATCGTCACGTATCATTTGTACCCGATCAAAATTAACCGAGCGGCTTTTCTCTACAGCCTCCGAAACATTCATTTCCCGTACATCATCCAGTTCCCACTGGTTCAATTTGGCAATCCCCACCCTTTTCCCGTCAAAATATGCGTCATTTGGACGGAAACTGGCAACTCCTCCGGTATTGAAGAACCGTACATATTTAGCTCCCTGTTCCTGAAGGGCATGGGCGATGCGCTGCTTCGACATCCCTTGTAGTTCATTGTATTGTACCCGGGCTCCTTTGGAACTACGTTCCTCAGCCGACATCACCTCGTCAGGTGTCAAGTAAAAGCTATGAGTTTTTCCATCCGGTAACAGCACTTTTCCACCAGTGAAAGCCCCTTCAGGTATTATCACGTCAGCTCTGCCCTCTGTAGGGTTAGTAACAACAACAAAATCACGAGATATCCGATCTGGAATCTCTTTTAACGCATCATAGATAGTATAGGTTCCTGCATCCGTCCACTCCGAAGGTTTGTAGCCACGAGCCAGTTCATCTATATATGACGAACAGCGCAATGCTTCCGTAAAAGCCACCTCCACCACCTCTGGATCCTCGTCTTTGGTGAGTGCCATGGCATGATTGAAATGTTCATAATGGTAAGTCATATCAAACTTCTCTAGGAATCTCTGCTTGTCCTCTTCTGAGTTAAAATTTCCATCCGCAATCAACATGCCCCTATTACGGATAATATCGGCAAGAATCGCACTCTCTTCTGAAGTAACTGTAGGCTTTTTCTTTTTCTTTTCCTTCATCTCCTCGGTGAACTGCACATTCAACTCCGAAAAGTAGGTGACTTTTTCACCCTTTTCTGCTTTGCGGATTATATCCATCGCATTGTTGATATCCGCTTCAAGAGTATCTATCATTTGCGGATCTTCTCTCAGTTCTCGGTTCCACTCTTCAACAAGATGCAACGAATTGGGTAGCAAACGTGCCGGTAGTCCCAATTCCAGCATTTTGATACCGGCTACCAGTTCAACTACAAGTTCTTCACGCTTTACCGCTTCTTCAGAAGGAGCGATACCGCCCTTCATCACCATTCCTTCACGTGCACACCGCTGTTGATGGCCCGTAGCTCGGACTATTTCCCGCATCAAGTCTTGCACATAATCTATATAGTGCGGATAATTCTTTATATCAGGCACATATATCACGTCTTTTGCCACGTCATAATGTACAACCACAGAACCGTCACGACGGATAGGAACCATATTATCTTTTATTGTTTTCACAAAACCGTTCACAATAGTATGTAGCTGACGCTCATTAGCGCGTTCATTACCTCGTTCCTGAAGGGTGCCGCAACGTTCTATCATTTTGCTGTAACCTTCCGGGTCCACATAGGGTGTCATAGTTTGGTCAATGTTGAACAAATTACGAATTTCACGGTTATGGATACCCTTATATTGCTTTTTATCTTCTGGTTCCAACAACAAATATGCTTGCCTGGTTATCGTATCATTAGGGCTATGTCGGTTTACATACTCTTTCCAGTTATACCAATTGAAAGGCACTCCTTTCTCACCCGCCTGTACTGGTTCATTACGGATTTTCGCCTCAGGATAAAAGGTGTACAATCCTGTTTTGTATCCGTTTCGGTCAGAAAACAAACCTAGTGTCAACGCATTGAATGGACTGATTTCAGGTCCACTGGGATAAAATCGGGGATAATACCTCCCGGACATATTCATCCAGTAACCGGAACCGTTAGATGCTGCTGACAAAGCCTCTGTAAGCAATTGTACCTGCTGTTCGGCCGCTTTTGCTTCGTATTCATTTTTCGGTGTCATAATTTTCTTAAGAGCCTATTATTCGTTATTTCTAGTAGTCACAGGACGATAAGCCACTCGTTTTCCTGTTGTTACATACTCTAGCTTTTGCTGGTGTACCAGTTCCTCCAGCACAAGCTTCGCCGTACCAAAACGTTTGTGCAGAATTTGCTGGGCTTGTGTTACGGTGAATCTTTCCCAGCATACCTGCTCCAGATACTCCATCAACACTGGAGCATACTTGGCGTATGGGGGTACCCGTTCAACATTCACCGTTTTCGGCAAAACAGCACTGTTCTCCAACGAATCTTCTTCCAATTCATTCTGGAGCAATGATAACGGTTCCAAAGGTACTACCGGCATTTGTGTAAGTTGTGCATGAAGTTGCCTGTGCGCCAACTCTATTTCCAGTTTCTTCCTACGCTTCTCCGCTATCACTAGTTCCTGTTCCACACCAAGTCGCTGGGTCAACAAATCTATCCCTGCGCCACACTTCTGCCAAAACACAATCCCTGGATGCGCAATTGTCTTTATCACAAGCCATCCGCCTTCTCTCAACTCCGTAAACATCCCCTCACAGGATAGACGGTTATCATAGAAAAACTTTACCACGAACAGATATAGGAAAAAAGCAAGGAGAATAATCAAAAAAGGAGAAATACACATGAAAGCTTGCCAATAACAAATTCCGTTCCATGACAAAACACCAATGGCAACCAATGACAACCAGTTTCTTCTCCAGAAACCTGATACTACTCTTTTATTATAGTTCTTTTCTCCCATAGTCCAGTATTTTTCTACTACGCCTTTATGTTAGTAACAAGACATCAGTCTGTTCCCGGTTAACAAGCGAACTCTTGTTCTTAATCCGATTATCCTATTTCAGCATTTTCTGTCGCACCTACAATCCAATCTGTAATCGAAGTTTCACCTACTTTTATTTCAGTTCCTGACAATCTTATTTTGTAGGTATATTTAGTACTTTTCTCCCACTTCGTACCTGATGGTACCCCCAAAGTATAGCTTCTTCCGTCTATTGTAAATCGGATGCTGATATTACCCGAGGCAACTTCCTTTTTAAGTGGCAATACCAACACTTTAGGATACGTGCTAACATCTGCTGAAGCAGTTTCCGGTATAGCAACCAATCCTTCAGATATATTTTCAATACTTGCAGATGCACTTTTACCTATAGTATTCGTTATTTCACCGGTCGCAATATTCATAGTACCTTCGCTACACAAAACCGTACCGGACGAATTAAAAATTTCTATTTTCGTCAGTTTACCGGGACTGGTATAATTACTCTTTACAAACTGAAATTGAATCATAGCCAACGCATGATGCATACCAATATTGACATTGGGGTTGGCATTGTTGACTGCACTCTGTCCCGCATATTGTATGCCATACAAATAATCCGTTTGGCTCGTATGCTCAACAGCTACCTTAGTCCCGTCGGTATTCTCATTACTATAAGGATAATAAGCGAAAACGGTCGCATTGGCTGTTGACAGATAAACGGCTGGAGTCTGGATCCAGACTGACTCCCGTAAAGTTGACTTTACATTACTATTAGCCGGAATATTATTATAATTGTTTCCCAATGTTCCGGACGTTACAAACAATCCCAATTCGGCATGTTCTGGAAACACAGAGATAGGAGATTTGGTTGCAACACATGTATCGTCAACCGGCACAGCATTTATAGTCAGAATCGATTCAGCCGGAACACTCCCTCCTCTCTCTTCACATTCACTGTCACAACTGACAAAACTCAAAACAGTAGCAGCTATTACTGCATTTAAAATTAGCTTTTTCATTTTTTTACATTAAACGGTTATAATTAAATTACAATATCTATTTTTATCTTTTCAATGATATATCCCTTTCAGGTTCCCAGGCAAAAGCTTCCGTAAAATACCCCACTGCCATTTCATTCAAATCCGTTCTTTCTTCCTTGCATCGCACGACATCTTCATCTGATAACTGTTTACCTCCTTGCTGTACACCATCCACCATACACCGTATGTTCAGCCCACCATTCCCTGACGGATAAACTTGCACTCCAGTTATGCGGTTCTTTGGATAAGCAGCATAAGGTATGAACTCAGCCGCTTCCCCCCGGCTTTTACTCCCAAGCGCACTCCATTGCAGTTCATTCAACAAGTTAGGTGGAAACTTCTCAGCAGGATTCTTCATATTTACATTAGGGTAATAATAACATCCTGTAGTCTCTCCATAGTCATCCACAGCACCCGCAGGGTTCCATTCGGCAAGCAAACGGTGAGTCAGAAAGTAATCCATACTATTATAAGCCGTAGTTGGAGTAATTCGTCCAATGCCTCGTTGTACTTTCACATAATCAATCATAGTGCGGTCATACTTACCGTATTGCTCAATCAAAGGGAAAAAAGATTCTGGAAGATTCATAAAATTACTTTCCAACTCTCGTCCCCGAGATGCAAATACCGCTTTTTTACTGACAAGCTCTATAACTTCATTATCTGTTAACTGACCGGGACGCAAATTCCTGATATAATCCGCCTGCACATCTTTGGACGACTCAACAAAATATTCTTCCAATGATGGCATAAAATAAGATTCAGCTATCTGTACCAAAGCAGCCGTCTTTTGCTTATATCCTTTTACCTGTTGATAGTAAGAATGTAATGCATCTATGAAGCGCTCCTCATTCCTATCCAATGGAACTACGGAAGGAGAATCAAAATTCGCCAAAAGATAATCCCCTCTTCCAGGACGACTTAATGAATACGCAAACGATTCTGGAAGAAAAGCAACTTTCTGCTTTAGGTCAAGCAATTCTTTGAAATCAGCCTCGGTAATTTGCACCTTTACGAAGTTATCTTCATGCTGGCACACTGCCATAAATTGCTTCTCACTGATACCTTTTTCGGCCAGGCTTTCCTTTATTTTCCCTATCAGTAGTAATATACCATCATTCATATCATCATTCATTTTCAATTATCTTCACAAAAGAACCTACAGATTGTTGATCATCAACAACTTTACTCATTTACAGGGCATTTTCTTTCATCATCCCATTTCGGTAAATGTCCAGCAAACGGTCTATCCAGTACATCCTTATAGAGTCTGATAGCCAGTTTTTTTAGTTCTTCCACTTTGTCATTATATTCATCCCTATGAACAACATACGAGAAAACAGCATCCCTAAACCGCATTTCATTTTTACCTATAAGAACAATAGAGGAATTATCCAGATTCTCATAAATATAATCCACTCGTTCCTGTTTCATTATTGAATAAGAAAGAGGATCGGGACAGAAAACTACCATAGCTTTCAAGTCAATTATTTCTTTGGCTAGTTCAGGAGTTATTCCTTTTTGTTCAAACAAGTCGTGATATTGACTGAGCATGTCATACAAATTGTCAACAACCCATCCTACCCTTAGGCACCCAAAAACTCGTTGGCAGTTGAGAGCATTCGGGATATTATCTTCTTCCATAGCTATATTACATTCTTCTTTCGATTTTAATATGTCAAAGAGAGATCACCTTTTCAATGAATGATCGACTTCTCTATTCTCCCGTAGTTCATCCATGAAATAGTCCACTGCAAGCGCTCTTCTGTCTGTCCTGTCATTGAAAGCCAGTACAGCTTCCTCCGATAGCCTCTTTCCTCCTTGTTGCACTCCGTCAATCATACATCGAATGGACATGCCACCGTCTTTCAAAGAATAAATCTCAATATTATTCACACGTTTTCTTAAATCTGCCAATTCATATTCATTCCCTTTTTGTTGAATGGTGTATAGTACAGATCGGACTTGCAAAGGTTCCCCTTTCATCATTTTTACCAAATGGTCAGGATGAATTCCGCTAATGTCGCGGTTCAGTTTAACCAGCCCGTCAAGAACTTTTTGACTATTATAATCCACACCGTTGTATCTCACTACCGGATTACTCACAACCAGTTTCATCCTCATATCTTCTCCTGCCACCAAATTCAGGTCAGCAACGAATTCCTTTCCATCTGCATTACACAAAGGTATCTGCTTCACACCTTGTGGATGGGCACGTAACAGTTCCATCACAGTTTCGGTCAGTAACTCAGGCGAATGATAGCCAAATGACTTCATCTCACCCCCTTCTGTTACACAGTCCAATTGTTTTCTATATACCGCAAAGTCTCCATCCATACAGACATTCCGAAGCCAGGAATCAGCTACATTTACGTTGCCTCGGCAAAAGCAGTTATTCAGATGGGAATTCCCGATGCAAAAACCATAATCGGCAAAGACAGACTTCTCAAGAACAGAGGAACCGCCGATTCGGACAAGACCGCAGACGAGTGATCCTTCAACCTCAGCATCTCCCTCTATCAATGCTTTTTCCCATACTGTACTTTCTTTTACAACAGTATTATCTCTCACAATGCTATCACCAAAAATAAAAGAATTGATAACCTGTGCTTTTCCAAATACTTCGGCATTACCATCTACCCATGAATAACCTTTCAGATTTTTCTCACTCTCAATCCATCCTCCCAACGTACCTTCTGGTATATCTTTCTCTTCCAAAAAAGAGATGTCCCTGCTTGCTTGAATCTGATGCAGAACCGTCACTTTGTCAGAAGCGATTTTTTCCTCTCCGGAAAAGACAAACAGACTTTTCATTCTTGCATCAGCCGCATACTTTTCCATAGATTGTCCCAATCCGGCAGGCGTGTTTTGTAGCCCTTCGTATGTTTGCTGCCGTTTTTCATCATCCGGCAAACCCTTCAAGTCATTTTTTTCATATCGGTGTATGTTCGCATCAGCCATCATTTCAGTAACATCTTCCAATACCAATTCTTCACCCACTTGTTTGATGGTGCAGATATAGGGTCCCAACGGCTGTGGTTTTCCGGCAATCATGTCCATCAAGCACTCCGGATGCAGATCACCTATGGAATAATGTAGCTCCTTCAGTTTATCCAATACCTTTTGACCGTCATAGCAATTCCCGTCACAACAGATTAACGGATGACTGACAACCAAATCCATAGGCAGGTATATACCTCTCACAAATTCTAAATCGGCAATGAACTCCATTCCCTCTCTGCTACATACCACCACTTCTTTCAGACCACCCTTCTGCTGGGCACGTAGTTTTTCCAGCAAACCATTCTCCAACAGTGCCGGATAGCTATAATCCACATAATCTCTCTCCTCTGCTCCTTCTCCATGCCCGTACTCACATGCTTCAATATAAATATCCCCCGACATATCTACATTCTGAATAGAGGAACTCACAATATGGGTATTAAGGGAACAAGTACAATCATGCACGTGGGATTCTCCGGAAACAGAACTGTAGCCATCTACAGAACTTTTCTCTATGACAGCGAAACCATCAATTCGAGCGTTATCAGCTATGATTGAATTATCAATACAGGCAGAGCCGGTAACCTGTACATTTCCGGTAACACAACTATCATTGGTCACTCTCGCATCATCTTTCACAATAGCATTTTCTATCACGGCCGAATCTACCACTCTGGCACGTCCGTACACTTCAGCTTGATCTCCTACCCACAAGTTTCCCTCCAGATTATTCTCGTTTTCAATCCATCCACCCAACTCACCTTTCACCACATCCACACCGAACACATAACTGAAATCCTTGGTTGCCTGTATGCGATGCAAGACAGTTATCCCGTCAGAACTAATTTTTTGTTCATCGGTAAGTGACCAGAGTTTATAGTTGTCAACCATCACATTCCTATCTACCACTTTCTCCGATTCCTGTCCAATCACAAGTCCGGTACCCCGTGATATAACTTTCTCCTGCCCCTTCTCCTCCCGGTCCCCATTTCCTTCCCTCCCTTTCTTCGGTTCGGTTAAGTCAACAGTCATCGGTTTAGTCTTCGTCCACAACAACGCACCTATTTTGTCAACAATTTTACTAGCTTGAAATTTGATAGCCTCCCAACTCCCGATTCCCTCTTGTTCAAGCATTCTTTCACGCAATGCAATCTTCTCTAAAGCCTTTTCCACTGTATTCGACAGACTCTCAGCCTTCTGTTCATAATCTATTCTCCATGAATCGCACACACGAATCGCAGCCAGGAAAGCTTGCTCATTATCTCCATGAATCTTGATGTTTGGATTCGTTAAATTATCATAGATATATTGTTCTCTCGCTTGATCATACACCTGATAAAAAATGGCATCAGGATAATCCTCCGCATTCTCCTTCATAACCAGTACATCAGTAATATCATCCAGCGACACCCCCATCTCCTGAAATGCTTTCTCATTTTTCCAAACCACCCAGTACAAATTACCCTTGATATTTTTTAGTTGGATTTGTTTCAGGGCATCGTACACCTCCGGTTTCATCATTATCGGCTTTTTCATAATCTATAGTATATTATTCGCTGATTAACTCTCTCCGCCAAATCATTTTATAAGCAGTTCGGAAATGTGTCACACCTTTCACACACCGGATAATGCTTCGTTGTCCACTACCGTATCTTTTAGCCAATTCTTCCGCAGTATATCGTACCTCGCTTCCATCATACCGTGTACCGATATAATAATATTTAGGTTTGAATTGCGTCTTTCTTCCGGAATTTCCAAGATTACCAGCACGCAACCGTCCATAACGATAAGCCAGTACACGTTCATCCGATTTGCTGACGATAGATATATTGCTTGCTCGGTTATCCGTCTTTAGCATATTCAGATGACAATACACCTCATTTTGCGAGCGGTCACACTCACCTATAAACGCTCTACCGACAAGCATCAGTACATAAGCCTTTTTTCTCACTCCATTGCCACACAATATCACCTGAAGTTGTCCGTTTCCCGCAAAACATTGCCTGAGGATACGCTGGGTAAGAAAAGATTTGATGCGCCCCATATTACTGACTTGATACATAGTTTCATAACCTTTAATGTCACACCATAACTCATCTTTCATAGTACACATAGACAAATCTTTATAAATATCCGAATAGTTTTTCTCCATCATTCAATCTTCCTTACAATTCGTTTTATAAAAAATATTCACTACAGATAAACCCTTTGCGGGGTGAGAAATCCTTAAACTCACAACTCATGTAGTATTCCTTCTTGTTACTCCATTGAGCCATATCATGCTGCCATTGCGGAATAATCTGCCTGGGATCGTCCACATTTCTAAATGGCTGGCAGTAAGGCATAAACCGTTTCCCCTTCTTTTTCCAGTGGTTAACCCGTCGGTATGATTCTTCAAATTCCATCAGAATACAGTACAAATAATACCTTCCTTTGTAACCATACTTATCCACCAATGCGGCTGCACGTTCCACTTCGCTAATTTGTTGTGGAGTATCACATCCGAACCGGATATGCTTATACCATTTGATACTTGCCAGCAAACAGGCAACCTCGTCCGTTACCAATCGGGCATCCAGCCCTTGATTAAAATCTACCCGCACCTTCATTGACACTATCTTCTCCAGCTGTTGCAGTCCGAATGTTGTTGCCAAAATATTATTATCCATCAGAATTACATTTTTACGCCCATCCGCCACTTCCGTAATATCCATATAAGGAGAGATACCGCCCTCCTTTTTCGGTACAATACACCATTTGCAATGATTGGGACAACCTCGTGTCAAAAAGCCGTAAGCTAAATCAGTATTTACTCCGTACATTGAATAGTCAGGTTTCATTCGGTCTATCTCATCCGGTAATTTCTTACTTATATCATATCCCGTTCCACCTCGCTCCACTTCATCCGCACGGACATAATACCCATAATTGGGAGTAAATCCGAATACTTTCGCCATATACACTTTGTCGTATGAACACAAAGGATTATACCATTCCACACAGTCCCCCTGTATTTTGTGGTAAGTGCTGATCTTCATCAAAGCCAAATTCGGATATTTACTATCCACCGCCAATAACCCGACCTTCATAATCTCGACTGTTTTCTATTATCAATCATGTCTTCATTCTACTTCCACATTATACAAAGTCAACCGATTCCTCTCACCTGAACTTTTCTGGACTCAGTAGCTTCATAGTTTTCCTGCGCCATTGCTCGCAGTTCGTCACTCTTTGCAAGAACCGCATTAACCAACGTATTCAGCGGCAATGCTCCAGCACGGTAAGCATCTATTGTCGTATTCGGCAGATGAATGGTACAAGGCACCCGGTCCACCGTCGCCAATAGATAGTCCCCTTTTATTTCAGGATTTGACACACGCGAATTCAATGGTTCATCAGCATAAGCTTTGTATTCCTTTCTCTCCCCTTCAGCAACCTTTGCACCGACCGGTAATTTCTTTTCCAGTGTTTCATGTCCCGCCTTATTCATCAGGTTCATGCCACCCAAGCCGACAAGCAACATCTTTACAAGAGGATTTCCCGCAAATAGCCCCATTAGTATGGAAGCTATCGGAAACAGGTTATCCATCAGCTTCAACGATTTTGTTTTTCCGGTAAAGAGTCCCACCAATACATCAGGCAACATGGATATTACATATCCCATGTTCCGTCCGACACTGCCGGCATCGGACAAGCCGAAACTGCTTAATAATCCCCCCCAACCGCTTTCTCTCGGAAGCAATGTCTGTTTTGTGGAAGATATTTTATCAGATGAAGAAACTTTTTCTGGTATTGGTATCATCTCTTGTCCATTAACCGACACTGTATTTTCAGATACTGCACCGTGGGATAAATCATCCTTACCGGATAATTCATTATCCTTCTCATCTATTTTTTCCATTGGTTTCTCCACCTGCTTTTTCCGTTCCTCTTGCAAAGCAAGATACGCCTCCTCACTACCCGGTAATATGACAGAAGGAATATTGGAATACTCATCCTTCATAGGCTGCTTAAAATCAAATTTTAATTCTTCCGGATGCCACCCCATCTCCTTCATCCAGGCTAAATTCTCTTGGGGAATCAGCCGCATACGTCCCTGCATTTTCTCATCAAGTCCTCGTATATAGCCGTTCTCATACGGATCAATGCGTTTCGACTGTTTGCGGAAAGTTTCGAGGACATTGCTTTCACCAAAAATGCCCTGACTGATAACCTGTTCCACACCCTGCCCCTCATCCTTTTTTCGGGTAGCGTCAAAAATGGCACCTGCTCCTTCCGATGCAACTTCGAATAATGCAAGTTTCCCAACATTTGCCCAACTGGAAAAGCCGCATGTTGTCACAGTATCCATGCCAAAACCAAGCACTTTACCTGTCCCCTTTTCCAAAAGAGTAGGCTCATAAGCTTTCTCGCTTGCTTCCGCTATTTCCCTGTCAAGAGGCGAAAGCTGAAGTTGGGCAGGCAATCCCAACAAACTGCCATCTGCCGCCTTCTTCATTATATAATCCAAAGATGATTTAGGCATATTCTGGCGAACAAGTCGGTCTATCATCAGCTGTTCCATACGATAGCTTGTATAGGCATAGGCGACATCCGTTCCCAGTGCCTTGCTCATTGAATCATAGTGTTCACGCCCCACAACACTAACCAGTTCATTGCGCCAGTCATTGGCAATCAGCTTCAAATCAGCTGTTATTTGTTCCGATTTACCGATACGCTCCTGACACAAGGCTATGTAATCTTCTGTTTTCAGGCGACTCCAAACTCCGGTTCGGGCAATCATATCAATAGAGTTACTCGATGGGCCTCCCATTGGACTGGAAATCATGGATAGGATTCCGGCAAAACTGTTGGAATACTCTTTCATTTCTTCCAATTGTTTGTCACTCACTTCCTTACGTACCTGTTCCATAAGCGGTGCCACCGAACCATAGAAATACTGGCTGTAGCAGCGTTCGAACTCTGCGAATTTAGATACCTGTTCTTCTGATAGTTCCATATAATTTATCTATAGATTTAGTTGTAAATCCGATACTGGTTGCGTTACCGGTTCATCCAAGGAAAACAAAAGTTGCTCCCTCGTCTGCTCGATAGCTTGATGATAAATCTGCATCTGTCTGGGAAAGTATTTCTCTAGCATCGTATCTTTCACTATTTCACCCGCCATAAATTTAAATGCCTTTTCCCGGCTAATCTCTACGGCTGCTTCGCCTTCCGAACGGTTATTAAACCATGCCTTCGTCCACCAACGGATACCGGCCTGATCGGGATAAACCGTCACCAGCCTGGGGATGTCAAAACTTTGGATATCAATCTCCAGTTGAGCCAATGGATCTATGATTCCGCAAGCAAGAACCGCCTGACGTTCTATTTTTTTTTTTCGTCCTCCGTCAATCCAGGCAGAAATACATGATGTTTTAAAGCCAAATAATTCAAAAAGTCGGCAATCAACAGATTCTGTACTTTTGCAGCTACCGGTGCCGCTTTCGCTCCAATCCCTAGTGGATTCGCAAGCGAAGGAATCGTTTCAAAAAAATAATTCTTTATGGCAGAAACCGTAAAGATATTACGTAACGACTGTTCTGTATGTTTTCCGACAGTATATGTTCCCTGCCGTATTGCCTCCATATATGCCGGATAATAGCGGAGCATCATCTCTTCTATCGTTTTCTTTTGTGTATCATAGTCCGTAATCACATCCGCATCGATGCATACAAATTCCGGTGGAAACGTTCCTTCGCCCTGCATACCGCTACTTTTCATATTCGAATATAGCATGGTGATAAAATCTATTGGGTTCACCTCCTCCTCTCCATAATGTACCTCCAAATGCAATAGTTCAGAACTCACACCTACCAGCTGTCCGGCAGCTGTCTGCTGTCCGAACAGAGCATGACACGAGGATAAATGACCATATTTCACGATATATTCACCGTATTGGATAATTACATATAACCCATGTTTTGTGTCAGAACCAATACCGGTCACTTTCCCGTCTGCCAATGCAGATAATAGGTAATATTCCGTTTTGAAATCCACTCCATGATGAAAAAAATTCTCTCCGGTTTTAGGGTGTATCTGTTCTCCGTACGGAAGTGTCAGTTCCACATTCCCGTCCCGTTCCTCAAAGGGCATGCAATACCCGCTATCCGAAGCAAGGTTCATCTCATTTGTATAAGTCATAATCGCATATTTTTAACGGACGATAACCGCCCTTCTTTTTTCCTCTTCCTTTTCTTTCTGCATCTGTGATACTTCTTGGTAAATTTGCGCATTAGTATACCCCTCACGGATAAGCGCATCATATTGCTGTCTCGGCATTTCCACGGCAGGACAGTCTTTCCCGTCACTACTCCATGCCTTTACGAACACCCTATGTTGATCGTCTTTTGGTGAATAAGCAGAAGCATTTGAGTATGGTAATTTCTGTGTATCCTTACGGGTAGTTTGCCCGCCCGTACTGCTTTTAAGATTGAAATTATTCCCGATAACCAGCATTCCGAGTAAAGCGCCGGCAATCTTACCAAACCAACCGAAGCGCCCGAAAATTAACAAGGCGGCACCTACCAGACCGGCTATGCCTAACCCTGACACATTTCCTGAACCAAGGTTCGAGAAAAAGTTTCCTAACATATTTCCTCCGTTGCCACTGAAAAGCCCCTGAAAGAATTTATTCACACCGTTCAGGCCGCCATTCACACCGGTTAATGTATCATTAACCTTTTCAAGAGCACCGCCCGCTTCCTCACGCAGTCCGTTCAAATCACTCCCTATAGAGACTGCACCATCTACGACAGACTTTCCAACGACTGCTTCACCGGCAATACGAGCCAACGATTTGTCAGTTGTCAGCTTCTTCCAGCCCAAATACCCAACAGTACCGGCAATAGCCCCCTTCTTAGCTATGCCAAAGCCCTCCCTCACGGCACGTTGCGGATGTGTCACAGGATAAGTAACTACTTTTGCCAAATTTTTCCAAACTCCCATAAATCACAAACATTTTGTATTATACCAGCCCGTCCATATTTCAAATAAGGATAATGGACGTATGATTTCTCATAATCAACTATTCAAAAACCGACATACCCTTTCCTTTTCCATCTTCCGATGCAATCACGGGCAATAACTAATTTATTCGGCCTTTCCTTCTCCAGTGACTCGATATCTGCCCAAATATCAGCAAAAGTGGTATATTTAACAGCCCGCGTCAACCTCCGGAGCAGGAGATTCATTTTTACTAATTTTGGCCGTATGTTAAAGACAATCTCTACACGCTGCTTCTCAGTCATCTTTACATTGCTCAGACAGACTTGCCGGATGTCATTCACAATTTCCACACTGTTAAGTGTCAGATTTCTATAAATCACATTTTTGTGGGTTGACAATACCGTTGCAAAAGCACCGCTGGGATGTTGCTTCAATACACGATTCATATCCGACATATTATCAAGCAACTTATCAATCTCCACGTAGAATCCATAAATTTGTGCAGCATAACATACTACATCCCTGAAAGAGTCCAGATAATCATTATAAACCTTCTGTACCTCTGTTGTCTTTTCCACTTCCGAAGCCACCCAAACATGCCCTGTTGTTTCCAACGCCATAGCTGCTTGTTGGCTTTTCAACTGTTTTTCCGCCTTATCTGTATAAGTCAGAATCAGTCCGGTCAATGTAGGATCCACCTGGGCACTCAACTTCGAGACAGCCATTAACAGGAAGACTCCAAACCAAACACATCTTTTCGACCCGTTAATAAATTTGTACGATGTAAGAATATATTTTATGTCTTCTCCCATATCTGTTAAAAACACGATTATCATTTTCTGACAAAGGAATACAGATTATCAGTGAAGGGAAAAGAGATAAGGAAAAAGCTCTGTTTTTTTAATTTTAATTTCGCATCAAACAATCATCGTATATGAAAATCGTACATTACATAACACATTATCCTTTGGTACAATAACATAGGATTAGAATCTACAAAAGCGAATTTAGCTTCAAGTCATCCACCACAAATTAGAACAATAAAAAATATTTTCTTATAAAAAATGGATAGTAAAACCGAATTTCTGCATCTTATATATTAAGAGGGTATAATTTCAAGAAAACACAAAAAATAGAATACAAATGATGTAAGTACTAAAAATTCACTGAATATTTAATAACCTTTTAAACACAAAAAATGATGAAAAAGAAAATTTTGTTATTATCAATGTTATTAAGTACATTCATTGCATCATGTTCCGATAATATGGACAATGGATCGGTAGTAAACACTCCTCCTTTACAAGAAGTAAACGTAGATCAAATCTGTATGAATTTGGATGAATCTTTTATGTCTAATACTCGTTCCGGTGAGATTGATATAGTTTATCCGAATAATTATGGTGGAACGTATATCAAAAATGGAGAAGTAGCTATTCTGATTAAAGGAGATGTAACCCAGAATATTGAAAATGAATATCAGGATAGAACAAAATCTACCAATATTAGATTAATCCCCTGTGAATATTCCTACAATGAACTAAGTTCACTGAAGGGACAGATAAGCGTTTTTTTCTCAAATGAATCTAATTACAAATTTATTGAAGGAATAGAATGGTCTGCATTAGCTGTTGATGAAGAATTTAACAGAGTAGTTATACGCATGAATTGCACACCTGCCAATATAGTAGAATTCAAAAATAAGGTATCTTCATCCCCTCTAATAAAGTTTGAACAATCCAATGGAATCCCTCAAGGATGTGCTTTGGAAATGAAACCTTGTGCCCAAATAAACAGATTGGGAACAACATCAACAGGAAGCATCGGCTATCGAGCTAAAGACGCTGCTGGAAATGTCGGTATAGTTACAGCCGGTCATGTTCCTCACGATACATCTATATTCATGGAATATGAAAATGAGTTGTTGAATCAGCCGACATATTGTACTGTTACTGAAAAGGTGGACGGAGCCTTTATTCCCTATGATACCGGGATATTCTCCTTTACTTACACAACTAAATTCGGAGGGGCGAAAATATCAACAACATTAGGAACAAGTTTCAAAAAAGGCACCTCTATTAAATTAGAAGGAGCCAAGACAGCTGCCGTTAAAAGTGGTACCATTGTAAGTCCGAGTACCGATGCACATATTTCTTATAAAGAAGGAGGTGAAACCATCTATAAAACGATGAATGATTTCATAGAAGTCAGCGTGTATAGTCAGGGAGGAGATAGTGGAGGTTTATGTTACTTAACAAGCAACAATCCGATAGGAATTCTTAGTGCCGGAGATGGTACGACTGCATATATGTGTAAAATTAGTAATATTAATAGTAGATTTAATCTAACGATGTATTAAGCCAGTAAATCACAAGAGGGTAGGTCGGCAACGAATACCCTCTTATTTTATGTTCTGGTTTAATTAAACCGGAAAATAAAAGCCGAAAGACATTTCTGGTGCAAATTAAAATTTGAATGTCCCTTGATAAAAGTATATATTTTGTATTTTTGTTATTGTCTATAAACCCGTAAAAAAGAGACATCATGAACAAAATCTATTATATCCTTTTCTTAATGATTCTTTCATCATGCAAGATGAATAAAGAGAACCATGTAAAAGAAAATAAATTAGTAAATGATAGCATAGAACAGCCCTATGACCAATCGGAAGGAATGGAGATACTGGACACATTGGGCAAAGTTTATGGTAATGACCCACATATTGCGGGACTTTCCTTGGAAACCCCTAATTGTCCTGATTTCATTGAAGGCATCTATTTCGATAAATCCGAACTTGTCTTTCAGGTTACGGGGGATACAGTAATAGCACGGCAGGAATTGGAGAAGGCTGCCGGAAATAAGCACTTTAGGATAGAACTTATAGGGGGAAGTAACTATTCACAAAAGCAATTGCTTGCCATCAAAGAGGAGCTAAGCAAGAAACTGGAAAAGGCAGGGAATGAAAAAATAAGAAGAAACATAACAGGATATGGCGTGGGGCTGCACCATGTAGAGATTAATATGATTATGAATACTCCTGAAAAGCGGAAAGAATTCCGGGAGAAAGTGATGGATTCCCCGGCTTTTCGCTTCAATGGCACAGAAGTGCCTATCATCAATGAAAAGGTGGGCACAAGCGACACGCTCGGCATTTATATACGTCCCGAATATCCGGTCTATTCGACGGAAGTAGAGCAAGCGACATTTATTCTCAATAATTTTAGTGGAAAGGAAATTGAATGTGGCGAACATTATTATATCACTTTCAAGGATGAAAAGGGTATTTGGAGGGAATTACCGATGAACGCCAATTTCTTTGATATTGGTTATGTGATACTTAATAAAGGAGAACGGACCTTGAGTGCTTCTCTTTATCCGGATGTGCATCCGAATAAACCGGGGCTTTATCGCTATTTTTACAAAGTCGATATTGACAGAAAACCCATTTTAATGATGGCTGAATTTCGACTGACAGACAATGAAAATGAATGGAAGAGGGTGAAAAGAACGCCCATTCCTGAAAATTTATTGAGAGCAATGGAAAAGAGTGAAAGTACACAACAGATAGAACAGGAACAAGTGAAAGAACCCGTCTATGAAACAGTGGAAATCATGCCGGAATTTCCGGGAGGGACAAAAGCAATGCTGGATTTTATTGCTGCAAATATTCAATATCCTGAACATGCCCGTAAGAATAGCATACAGGGAACAGCTATTGTAAAAGTTATAATTGGCAAGGACGGTTCTGTCACCGAACCGACTTTAGTACGTGGCATAGATTCTGATTTGGACAAAGAAGCTCTCCGTATAGTAGAACTGATGCCAAAGTGGAAACCGGGTACACAGCGAGGCAAAGCCGTGAAAGTAGAATACACCTTTCCGGTAATCTTCAAACTAGACAAAAAATAACAAAGCAAATTGCATATGAATTTAACAAAAGCTGTTTTAAAAGTCAATAATCAGAAGTATGATATTCTTCGATTTAGTCATGCATTTCAAAGAGATGTAGATCAGAAAGGACGTCCTTGTAGCCATATTTATGGTGGAGAGATTTTTGCACAAGTCGAATCTACTGAAGATTCGGAATTGTTCCGCCTAATGACAAGTAAAGATAAGCCGAAAGTAACCGGTTCGATTGAAGTCCTTTCGGGAGATGACGAAGTTTGCATCAAACGGATAGAGTTTGAGGATGCGTATATATACCAATTCATAGAAGAAATGCAACGTGCAGGATGTTTAAACATGACCACGAATATTGCCATAAGCCCCATGAGATTGGATATTAATAATAAAATGCTCCGGCTTGACAGAAGCGATGAATATGCAACCGGCTGGCAAGAATATGAAGAGGAGGTAGTGAAAAATATAAAAATAGAAAATATATCACAAGAATTCGAAGACAACTATGACGAACAAGTTCAGGTATTCAACAATTGGGATATGCCGATTCCGCATTATCTATATTACATAGAACTTGATGGAAAGATGATAGCATCAGGACGAACAGATGAACAAGGGTTAACAAAGCGTTTCGGAAATACTGATTTTGCCCAGAATTATATAATATACTGGGGTGAAGAAGCTCTCGCAAAGATTGAAAACCAATAAAATATCAAATATACATGAATCTAGAAAATAAAATAAGAACAACTTCTCAGCCCGGCTCTATACAAAAAGTCACCCAAAAGCAAATTACTTTTGATGAACTATGGAAAAATTATCCATCTGAGAATAATATAAAACACAATGCCAAAGAAATACAAGATTATTGTGCTATTAAGGTAGGTGAAGCTTTGATTAAGTCTGGAATTATTCTCAAACATAAAAATAAAGGCGGAACATATAATGGCAATATGTGTTGGGGCTGTCCATCTGGTAAAAACAATACTCACCCCCTTCTTGCTCAAGATTTAGCTAATTGGTTATTAAAAAAACCATTTGCAGGTTGTCCCAAAGTGGTAAAACTCACGGGGGGAGAATTTAGAAAGGAGTTGAATGAAAAAACGGGAATTATCTTTTTTAAAGATTATTGGCAACGAAATGGTGAAACTGGCGAGACTCGCACTGGTGACCATATTGATTTATGGGATGGCAGAGGAGTTGATAAATTACGAAGCCAAGGCAGGGTATCCAACTTTCTAACAAATACCTTAGGGCTATATTGGGATGGTTGGTACAGTGATAAAAATAAATCAAAAGAAGTATGGTTTTGGGAAATAAAATAGAGCATATTACCTATATGATATTGACGTGCTTACTGAACGGAACTATTGTAGTAATTTTTTTATCCGAATTTTGTGAACTTTTAAATCTAATTGGTGGGCTGAATAACCGGATATATCTGTTTATAAATTCAGGAATAGGATTCTCATTATTATGGCTGCTTATTACTTTGATAGCTATATTCATCATACGAAAAAAGAATAATAGATGGCTTATACATAGGATTACACTGTTGCTTATGTCTTGTATATTACTTGTTGTGTTTTTATGTATTGATTCAGCTATGAATAATTACTTATATGAAAAGTTGTTGTATTTGTTTGGTGGGAATCGAACTATTGGAAGTTCAAGGGAAGAGTATGCTCTTCCCATTTTATTGGGAGTGGTATATCCTATTATTTATTCATTTTGTTTCGCATTATATATTATATTGAGAAGATGGTATCCCAAATTTATTTAAATGGAGATAACCATAGTGTAAAAGATACCATCAAAATTTACGTAACCACACATATTGAATTATTATAGCAAAGAGAATAGATACCTTTTATCACAATCACATGAAAAAAGAGAGAAAGGATTAGTAATGAAGAAGAAAATAATAATAATAAAAAATCTTTTATCTATACTTGGAATAATAATTTTTATCGCTATATGTGTTTTTCCGTATCCTGCACTATTTATGGCAAATTCACTACCTAAACAACCGGAATTATCAATAAACGAAAAAAAATATTTTGAAAAACTGAAAAAAGAGCAGTCTTGGAATAAAATTGATAGAATGTACGTTAATGTTGATAGCTTGGGAGAAGACATAATGATACGAAACATACCGATTGATTTTTCGTCTAAATATCGGTATGGCATTCTGTTTTCAACCGAAGATACAGCCTGTTATTATGCTAATTGTACATTTCAAAGTGCTGTTTGCTTTGCAAAATACATTAAAGATAGCATCTGTTTAAACTCTCAAAACTTGATTGGCATTGGAATGGCTATAACGTATGAAGACACAATAAAAGATTCACGTAGAGGAATGTCTCAATATTACAAATTTTTACCCCAAGGAGATAGTCTTTACTTAGTACCCAAAACAGAGTATTATTAGTCTCCATGTTACACTACCAATATAAATAATATATTAGCTATCAATTGTAAATAGCCAAGGCATCATTGCCAATGAAACCATATTTTTACTTATATAAAGAGGTTTTCTCTATGCGTTAAGATACAAAAAGCCATCAGTGTCTACCTTTATCATATTTCTTTCCCTTCTCATCTACCATTAATATGAAACACTTCTAGCAGCTCTCCGCCAACGTTCATGCGCTTGTCGGGCGATAGTGCCAGGTATCCGCTCTATCATTCCAGCCGACAAGTTATACCATACATCCAGCAGAGTATAATAACGGATACTCAAATAAAGCCGGTGAATCTTCTTGTTGAACTCAGCCAGTTTGTCATTGATGGCCCACAATGTTTCTGAGCGCTCCGCACCTGTCAGCATATTTGTTGAACCACCTTTAGCCACTGCATTCCGTATCAGGGTAAACGTGGACACAAGTTCTGTCGCCGTTTCCAAATACAATGTATTCATAGGAATGGAAGCTACTATCCCCTGTGGATTCTCTTCACAGGCTTTTTTCAAATTCCCAAGTGTAATAAAGATGCGTAACGCATCATCATAGATGCAACTGGCTGCCTTTAGGGATGAAGCATAACCGCTTACTGTTTTGGTATAGTCACTGTATTTTCTCTCCCATTCATGAATCTTTTTGAATTCGGCAGCAATAGTATTTTGCAAAACAGCCGTTTCAGTCTGTCCCTTTATCTGTGATGATATCTCCTTATTTATAGACTCATTTCCTTCTCCGAGAGCCATCCACTCCAAAGGATTTTGATACACCTGTGCAGACAGACTACCAGCATAAATCAGAAGACCTGTCATGAACAATAACTTAACGGTTTGTAATCTCATAAATTCCCTTCCTTTGTTTATTATACTCCACGCGTTCACGGATAATCGCCACTAATGGTACACGATTATGCACACCTGTTATCACCAGATGCGGATGCGTCCGATCACCGGAATAAACCACCACAGTTTTCAACCCGACAAGTTGCTGCAATAACGAACGGTTCTCCTTAAAGTCCACCACACGATATAGTTCGATAAAATCCGATTTCCTTGAAAACACGCCACGCTCATAAATCAGCTGTTCACCCGTAATGGTGAATCGACAACGTAGCAGGAACAGACAACTATAAGCTAAGTAGAACATCAGTAGCAGACAACTTATCTTTAGTATATCACTGAAAGGTATTTCCTCTAAACCACAGCAAAGTACACCTAGTACAAGCAACAACAACAAATGTAACTCATTTATCACAAATTGCCGGACATCCGGGCGGATGATTTTAACATCTGAATCCTTCATAATCAACCCATTACTACAACATTAATTATTATTATCTTGAATCTATCTACCGAAGCCATAACCCCGTTTCTCTTCCTTCTTTTCCTCCATTTTTTTCGAACTTAATTCTCCCTCATCTGACACTTTCCGCTCATCCTTTCCTATATTTTCTGCCTCCTCCACCTTCATCCGTTTACCCAGTAATTGGTCATTCCAGTCCTTGTACCCTTCGGCAGCAGGATGATAAACAGTTTGAGAATCGTGTATCCCGAATTCCTTACAGAAATTCTGATAGGAAAAATTTTCCCGTGCAATTTCGTGCCGGTCATATCGTCCATCCGTTTTATCCACAAATACAATCGTGCCGTTCTTCATGGAATAACTACTGAATAATCTGTTATCTTTCACAGCGGCAAATGTACAAGCATACATTTGTCCAGGATGGTCACGATCAAAGCACAAATGATGCATCGCTCTCGGACAAGCTGCTATCAAACCGCTGAATTGCTTCTCACTGGGACTCCCGCCTGTCGAAGCATATACTCCTTTCGTATCTTCTCCCTTCTCCCTATGAATCTGATAATACGCCATGGCATCATAAGCGCTCTCAAACCAAAGTACCCGTTCTGCTTGTGCTAACGGCTTTCCACTCAGATTGGCAAACCATAGTCCATCAACAGAATTCGTCCCCATAGCTTTCCCCCTGTGTGTCTTTGCACCGGGAAAGTTCAGCTGAAGATATCCGCGTTCTTCATACCCGACAACCTTTTTCTCATCGTTAGGTATACGGAACAAGAATGACAGATTAGTATATTGCTTTCCATCCTCACGTCCCATATTCTTGGCAAGAACAAAATAATCAGCAAAAGCAGCCTGTGTCTTCAAATCCAGTCCACGATCCTTAAAGAATGGATAAAATGCTTTTCTTGAATCCCAGTCATTCAAATCATAATTTTTTATTTCATAAATGGATTCATCAAACACCTGTGCCGGTCTATCTTCCTTAATATCATATTGTTTGTAAACAGTAGGATTATTCAGCAATCGGTTACATACCAAATTTACCAATCGGTCTAAATTCATTCCTGGTTTATAATCTGCAAACATCTCCGGAAATTCTTTAATAAGAGAAATCACGTTATAACACCGTCTTTCAGGCGGTTTAAAACAAAATGCCCCATTCCTCACAACAAATTTATTACCATGAACACGTCTACCATCCCCATCCAGTTTCACATAAACAGGATTACGCAAACCTTGCCGACGATCAAAATGATATCCTGCATCCTCCAACACCGTTTGAATACTTAAACGACTTTTGAAGTCTTCATAAGTGAATTCGCTCATAATATAATCATTATTTTCTCAATCCGTTTTGTAGGTTCTCCGTATTAGCCGCAGCCTCGAAATTACGCATAGCAACTTCTTCTGGTGTATCCACTCCAGGCTTATAATAAGCTCTGACTTGACTTATGGGTCCATATGGCCGATGATAGTGCATGCTGGGTTCCTCATCCAAGGTCATTTCTCCCATTACTGTCACTCCGGCAGCCAAAGCAGCTGTAATACGGCCACCAAGTCCTAGCCGTTCTTTCATATCCACTTCATCGAACAATTTTGAAAACATCCGCATCCGATGGTAATCATCCATAGCAAGAAACTTATCAAAATCCTTCTTGCTTATGTTACGACTGATCTCCTCCCCGTCAACCGAACCTTTCATTACATACTTTCCACCGTCAAATGCCTGTACACCGATACGCTCGACGTTCACCTCACGCCCGTCTTTACCTTCCCGGAACCATCCTTTGCTATCCTTTATGTCGGACAGCCGGGCAGCATCCGTCACATTGGCATTAACCAGTTCACCCTTATAATCTCCGTTCTTGAAAGAGATTCCATCCAGCAATTTATCTACCATTTCAATACGCACCTCATCCGTCCGGTAATAGAGTTCTTTAAATTGCTCTGCCGTAAGCGTACGTTCGAACAATTCTCCATTAATTTCCGCATGCAAAAAAAACTCTTTGCCATTCTCATAAGCCACCACGTTCTTCAGCACCACATCACGTCCCCCACGTACATTCCGCTCCCAATGGTGTCCGTCCATTTCCGTAATGATAGGAATTACCTTGCCGTCCGGCACAACTCTCAATTCCTCATTTTCCTTCACCCATTCTGTCCGGACATCAGGCTGAACAATCTTCTTTTCCTCATTTTGCCTTTTCTCCTGCCTGCTAATCTCCTCAACCGTAGCCGGTTTAAGAGGAATATCTATCCGTTCATGACCATTCAGAATCTCTATTGTCACAGGCTGCTCAAAATCCTGAGCGATAATACCATTTATGATAGTCAGCCGCTCCTCCAGCTTAGTGTCTTTCAGCGAATTCGAAGTCAATATCTTCAGCTCCTTATCTGTCAAGTCATATTTCAGGTCGAAGGTCGTCTGCTCCGGTTGCATAGTGAGCGTCTTTGCTTCTTTATCTATTACAATACCGTGAGAGGATAGACATTCCATGAATTTATCTGCCGTAAAATATACAGATGATGATACCAGTTCTTTGTAAGGCTTGGCAGGTTCTTTCAACCTCTCCACTTTCCCGGACATAGGTAAAAAAGCCTCCTTCAATTCATTCAACGGATCTTTCACCCGGTTGGGATTATCATCTTTCACCATTTCCGGATACTCTCCCTTGTAATAAAATCCATATCCTCCTGACTGGAATTCACCCGGTTTCATTCGTCCGTCTGGTCTGTCAGGAACAACAGGAGCGCCATTCGGCATATATAACCTTCCATCTGTACGCCGCAAATGGAAACCCTCTTGTTGTCGGGGAGTCCATCCCAGCCAGCCAGTCAATCTTCCAAAGAATCCACGTGGACGATCCACATAGTATCGCGGTGAAAGAGGCATACCTGCATAAATTGCCTGACGGGTGCTCATCGGCCCTATTCGACCGTATTCCCCTGCACCAATTCTATATCCATGCAACCCCATAGCTACCCGTCCGTTAGCGTTTCGGGCATGTACAAAGTCCTTCGGCATATCAAAATCCTTCTCCACCAAATCTGTGAAAGCAACATATGCAGTCTTATTGGCAAAGTTACTTCCCCAGCCCGTCAACTTCTTCACTTGCTCCATTGTCAGGTCATAAGAGAGTACAGGCGAATCATGCCCGCGTACTAGCAAACGAGGATTTGTATCATTCATTACAATACTTGCTTCCATTCCGTTACGGACAAGCAGTTCCCGCAACTCCGGATGCAGTTGCATCGGAGCTGGATTAGAATTCTTCCTAAGTGCCATTAATTATTTGTTTTTTAGATTAATTTCTCGAAAGAATAAAAATTCGATAGCAAACCTTTATTCCATTTTCATTGTCATAGCATTATGGGGAGTAAAAGCTGCCGACATTCCTTTTTCAAAGTTCTCACAGGCAAGTGCTTGTGCATTTCTCAGCACAGTTCCATCCCTTCCCTGCTCATTGGTATCACTACGTAACATAGCAGCATCAAACCCCGTTATCACTCCCTTCACTTCATGCACCTCACCCGATTTATGATCTTGTATCCGTGCCGTCAATTGAAAATCTCCGGCAGCACCGATTCCTGTTACATGTGCGTCCAATACCGATTTTCGACAATCTTCTTTTCCGGTTTTCCGCATATCCTCTTTCGCACCGACAAGAGATTCAGAAGTAGAACAATTCATATTCTTTTGCCCTTTCTCCACAATTTCCGCCAATAGAGCAGCATCTAACCGAAATTCCTCAGTCCTTCCTCCCATCAACCGTGAAGCAATACGCTGGCTCTTATCTGTTTCTCCGAGAGATTCTAGCAACATCAATTTCGAAGCTGTATGTTCATCCACCTCTATAATCTTCCGGCTTCCTGCATGGAACAATACAAACCGTTTGTTTCCGTCACGTGATAGAATCATGGAATCGTCTTTTTCCTTTGGATCAGTTTTTTCACGCATTCGTTCATCCATAGCTATCTTCATTTACATATTACCCTCCTCCAGTCCCTTTTCCATTCGTACCTTCCTATATTCAAGAAAGCGCTGAGCTGACTCTTCGGTTGCCTCCAGTGCTGTTTCTTGAAGAAAAACCGCAAACTCCTCATCCCATTCTTTTGAAAATCCTGTCACATACTCTAACCAACCGATTTCTGATTTCTGCATTTTTTCGATCAGTTCTTCTTCTGGTAAATACTTCTTTTTCATCCTATTATAACTTATGTATTGGTTGATTCTTTACTTTATTATTGCGCTGTCGCTCTATTTCATCCCAAATTTCTTCTGTGTATTCCTCTTCTCTTATATATGACAATTCACCGTCATCCATCATCCAACAGCCGAATACACCTACTGAATACTTGTTCCACAGGCGCATGCCACCTTCCTTCCAACGCTTTTCGTTCCCTTTTTCAAATCGCAATCCAGTTGGTGAATTCAAGTCCAGTCCGACAGAAATCTGTTCATCCTCTTGAGCAATAGTCAATACCTCACCGTTCTGAATACAATTAGTTTCAGCTACAGTCAAATCAAACTCTCCTACCAATGTTTGAAGGTTACGTCCGATTACTACCGTAGGCACAGCAAGCACCTCATTTGTTTCCGGGTCCAATTGAAGAAAAGCCTTTACTTTTCTACCGTCATCAGCAGTCATGTAATCCATGACTACCCGACCGGCTTTTAGTCCCTCCACAACTACATCCGAATACACTTTACATGTATCCATAATCTTCAGTTTCTCTTTTCCTGTAGTCAAATCCCGCGTAACCATACAGATTTTTTCCCCAATCGGTTGAAATACAGGATGAAACACCACATCCACTCTCCCATCCTGTGCATATACTAGAGAGAATCGTGCTCTTGAACGTACTTTCTCACCATTTTCTCCTTCTACCTCCACAGGCAAAACAGGTGAGCGCTGCCCCAACATAATTTGAGAGAGCACGTCCATCGGTAGATCATCTATCATGTTACGGGTCAATCCGAAGGTCTCTAGTACACTATAAGGAATTTCCGAACTATTAATTTTATTAACATTCATATATTACACTTTTATGATATTTCATTCTATCTTTGTCACAAATTTAATCTCAAATATTCATTTAATAGATATATCATGAACAAATCAAGAGCAATTTTCACTTTTTTAATGCTTTGCACATCAAAAATCGTTTTCGGGCAATTCCACACAATTACACAGCATTCAAAGCTCTATAATATTGAACAGGTGTCTGCCAATCCAAATATGGAAAACAATCAAATTACCCAAGCGGATAACGTCAATAAGGCATCCATCCATGGTTACCATAATAAACCAATCGATAACCAAACTCCCGCTGCCACCTCATCACAGCATCCTTCAGACAGCTTACGTCAAGAATATATAAACCGCTATCTCAGTGTTTCATTTCCAATGAAGCATCTTGTAATCAATTCCCCTTTCGGTCAAAGAAAAGATCCATTCACAGGAAAGAAACGGAATCACAACGGTCTTGACCTTCGTGCTTCCAGTGATGAAGTCTATGCCATGCTTGACGGTACAGTGAAAAAAACTGGTGAAGACAAACGTTCCGGAAAGTATATTATCATCCAATATGGTGAGTATTTTGTAAGTTATTGCCACTTGTCTCGTATCTGGGTAGAACAAGGAACTCTAGTAAGGCCAGGAGAGATAGTAGGTATTACCGGAAATACAGGTCGAAGTACTGGACCACACCTGCATATCACTTGCAAACGGAACAATAAGTATATCGATCCTGCTATTCTAATTCAGTTTATTAAAGAAGTAAAAGAAAACACCATCAGACACTTACGCAATGCCATATAAAACGATTTACAACTATTATACATAAAATATATACACCTTAATCACTTCCCTTTACTCAATCTCTCCATTATTCTTCCATTCTCTTTTAGAGTCAATTTCTATCCGATTATCGCTATTAACTTTTTTATTACTAATCCCCCCTCAAAAATAGCATGTTTTTATTTTGAAAAAGAAAATATATTTTATATATTTATGGCAACAATTTCAAATCCTATTTTATCCGAAGAATTAAACACAATTAAATATGGCTGCTAAAAAAGAAAATAACAAAGTTAAATTAGAAAATTCAGAAAACTGGTTTTCCAAAATGATTCATTATTTTAATACATTATTGGAAAAGTATATGGGCAAATATCCCCACTATACAGAACTAAAGGAGTTTATGAAAGACGAAAAGAACCTATATAAAGATGATGGCTCCTTAGAAGATAAATATGAAGATTGGATCAAGGATGTGAACAAATTTGCATCGGAGAATCCAGCGAGTGAAATGCTTAATGAAGAGTATAAAGGTGACAAAATCAGAAGAGCTTTAGTTAAGGGTATAGAAGAATACATAAATACCGACAAAGAACTTCAGAAATTATATGAGGAAACACGTCGTGAAGAAAAATGTACACCTGACATCGAAGAATGGATTTATGATCGCATTTGCGAATCATCTAAAAATGACGAAGAAGCGGATAAAAAGTTTAATGATCTAGCAGATATGATTAATTCTGGGACGTTAGAACTTCTCGAACGTAATACAAAATTAAGGACAATTTTAAAAGATAGGATTGAAGAAGATGGAGAAGGACAATAATTTCAATGAGAAATTGCATATTTTCAATGGGTTAAATTCCCTTGAGATTATGATACGCAATCTGGAGATTGGGACAATTGAGAGTATCAAAAAACTCAATCCTTTTATGCAGATGTTCTTCGACTCAGATTTAGATTCTGAGATTGAAAAAAGTGCCATTATGTTTATGTCTGATGCTTATTATTCAACCATAGTTGAAATAACATCTGGATTTGGATTAGATTTAAAGAAAGCACAAGCACTCGGAAGTAGCATTGCATATACTATTAGTTACACTATGGGATTGGCAAAACTCACTGATAAATATTTTCGTGGTCAGATAAATGAAGATAAATATTATTTCGAGTTGTCAAAAAGAATAGCTACCGGTGCTATATCTTTACTAAAACAGAATTGGAAAACGCTAGGAAAATATTTTTCTATGGGTTTACGTGGTACACTGCTTTATGTTGGTATTGATCCGGTCACAATAGAAACATGTATTTCATTAGCTGAAAGAGTAGGAAGCTACCTCAAAACACGTATAAGCTCTATTCTTAACTCTGATAATGCCTTGAAATTCATAGAAAATGGGCTTAGATATACCGCAAAAGCATTCAAGGTAGTGACCCAAGTTGTGACAACAGGGGTTGAATTCGGTAAGACAGCTATAAAAAAGACGAAACAGTTTGTTGAAAATATAGCGAAAAAGCTGGAAGTCAGCACCAATAATATTTACACATGGTCGAAAAATGTCGCAAAAGACACATGGAAAATAGCAAAAGATAAAGGTCGCAAATTAAAAGAATGGATTAAAAATCGTATTACAAATTAGGCTAAATAAAAATGAGCAATTTCAACATTTTTAAAAGACAACTTTCAACGCTTCTTATTTCTGCATCTAAGCCTCTGATATGGTTAGAAGCTTTTGATTTCAGATTTGTCGTCGAAATGATTGATGCAATAGGTAGCAATGACCCGGAATTCGATCCTTATGACGGTTCTGTCTTAATATGGGATATGGGATTTGGCTCTAGATTATTTGGGACTAGTGCCAGTGACGATAATATAGAATGTTCACTCTCAAACAAAATTAAAGACATGTTTTGCGGATGGGGCACGAAATTATTGATTGCAAAAGTCCAAAAAAACACATTTGAAGAAAGTCCGGAGCTTGTTTCTCTTTTACAAAGTTTTTTGTATAAAAATAATCTTCAAAAATCGAATAAAAAAAAGACAATTCTATTAGTATCAGCATGTCATATGGCTATAGAAGGATTGGAACATGCTTTCGAACGATTGGTGATGCCGCTTCCTGACAGGACAGACATCTTAAACGAATTAGGTTTCTCCAATGTTGTTGAAGCTGACATGAACCGGGATTTCATTCATGGTAAGTATCATTTCAGCTTTACTTTTATGAGAGAAGATGTGTATAAAAAGAATGTGAAATATTTAGTTAATGCACTCTTAGGAATGCATTTATATGATATACGGAATTTAATGCAAACCATACAATCGCTGTCAAGTGTAAATGTAATTACAACATTTGATACTGAATACGGAGACTTGTCTAAGCGAATTGTAACAGCTAAAAAACAAATTGTACAAAACTCTGGACTTTTGGAGATAATAGATGTAGAAGATAAGTATGAAGATAACGTAGGAAATATAGCTCGTTTAATTACCTATTTAAAACATCGAAGAAATTATATTGACAATTTTAATACTCATGGGAAAAACCTCCCTCTACCTAAAGGTATTTTATTAGTAGGAGAACCTGGTTGTGGTAAATCAGAAACAGCAAAAGCGGTCGCTTCTATTCTGAAGAAACCTTTATTACGTCTTAATATGGGAGGTTTATTAGGACAATATGTTGGGCAGAGTGAGAACAATTTCATTGAAGCATTGCGTACAGCAGAAGCCGCACAACCCTGTGTGTTGTGGATTGATGAAATTGAGAAAGCATTTGCTGGAACTGGAAAAGAGTTAGGGAACAACGATGTTGTCATGACACGTATCATTGGAATATTCTTAACATGGATGCAAGAGCATAAAAGCCTTGTATACCTTGTTGCAACCGCTAATGACCTATCTTTAATGAAAGACGAATTCCTTCGAAAAGGTAGATGGGACGAGATTTTTTATTTGTCAAAGCCTGACAAAGACGGAATAAAAGATATTCTTTTAAAATGCCTGAACAGATATAAGCTAAAATTATGCAATAAAGAAAGGGAAGAAGCATCAAGCGGAGAAATACAAGAGATAATTGAACTTATGGATGATATGAGCGGTGCAGACATTGCAAGTGTCGTTATTGATACGATCCAGGAAGTTTATGGAATTGGAGATAATCAATATGTATATCCATATTTACCCATACACGAGATTAGAGAAAAGGTAAGACAGATAAAAAAGCAGAAAGATAACTCAGAAGAAGAACGAATCGCAACCTGTATTAAACGAGATATTCTGGATTTTAAGATTCAAGATCGAAAAAGAACACTTGACAACGAGGATGTTCTCAAAGAAAATCTAAAAGAAAGATATAGAAAGAAGACAAAAGAAGAATTAGAGTACAACTATAAAGCCATGGGATACCTCTCAGCAGCTAAAAAGGAATCATAAAAACAAAATATATGAATGATTTTAAAAACATAGAAGATCTATTTAAGAAAATAGGTAACAATACAGATAATTTTATCAACTATCTGCTTGAATATACGAGAAATAACTATACATGTCTAGGAACATGTGCCGGTGATAATGCTAAAAATTTCAACCAATTCAGTCTTTTACATTCGCATGTTTTTGCTTGGCTAATATTGAAAGAATTGAATAAGGTAAATAATGAGTTAATAGGTGATTACATTATAGAATTTAAAGAAAAATATAATAAGGAAATTGCAAAAGAGATTGTTAGTCTTGAAAATTTCGTTTCATATCTTATCGAAAGCGCTAATCTTTGTGTGTCCAAACAAGGAAATATAACCTTAGACGTTTCAAATGGAGATAAAAGTCTTCAAACGAATCCATGGAACCAACAGAGGGAACTACTTTTCCCTGAAACATTGTTTGATCCAAGTAAATTCGTTAAAATCTACAAAGAGGCTCTGTTTATAATGAATTACCTCACATTTAAATATGATACAAGAAACGATATTATTCCATTTGATGACAAAGAAAATTACATTCTTTCTGAGTGGATTATGAATAATCGTCATTACAAATTTTTGATTAGTTTTGATAAAGCAAGCTTATCATATCGTATGTCGGAAATCTTTAAAGGAGAAAAATATGGGTTATTTGATTAGCCATACATAAAAAATATTAATAAAAAAAATATCACAAGAATGCGATTACCCCTTTTTGAATGAATATTGGAAGATGCCATTATTCCGTTTCTAAATAACAAAAAAATATTTCTGGTATAGAAACATTCTATCCTACAATAGAAAGTTGATTGGACGAATACGATAAAACAGGCAGCTTCTCTCATTCAAATGCTGTCAAATAGAAAGCACTATATAAAAACGTGTTTTCTATTTGACAGCATTTGAACAAAAGGAAGAAGAATGTAACAATTACTCAGAGAACTTGATTTACATCGTAACATATTGCAACAGACGAAATCAGTTTGCAATACACAAACAAGAAAATCAAATGGTTTTAAGCTATTTGATGTTTTAAAATTCTACTCATCATCGTATATCTCTATATTTAGGCAAGAAATATAGATTGACATATTCTTGCATATTTTCTAATGACATCTTACAGCCCCCCTGCAACATTACATTCTTGGCAACATCTGATTTTCTAGCAAAAGTTGCACGAAAAGGAACATCATTAATAAGAGCCGTAAGACGCATAGCGCCATTGCTCATTTCTACCCACTGAGCCTCTTTTACCCAAATTTCCTCATCCTTTAAATAATACTGGTAGATACTCGGTTTATACCCAGAGAGCGAAGAGAGCATATCAGGGCTCATCTCAGCAAAATGCGCTTCTATCCGGTCAATCCAATAAGATTCCGTACCATTTTCAACAGCAATACTCCTGAATTGCATCACAGCATCAGTCGTCTGCTCAATTATTTCTTCCGGATTCTTGATAGAAAAACGTTTGCCGAAATTCAATAAATCATCGCGCTTTATATTCATCGTCTTGCCACACACTTTTAAATAATGTGCAGGGTCAAATCTGTTACCCGGATTAAAACAGGAAAAAGTCAAGTCGTATGCAGGAGTAATATGCCAGTCGCCCCCCTCTTCCATCATGAATGAAAAGTTTTTGATATGGGCATCCACATTAGTGGAAAGGATATTGAAAACCATACGGCGATAAGTTTCCTCCTTTTCTTTGTATGGCAGGTTCAAATCTTCACAGATAAACATTAAGTCTTCATAACTATTGGCTTCGGGATTCATGGCAGCAAGACTTTGGGTATGGACTTTCTTCCCATTCCTCCTGTCATATCTCTCAGTTAAAAAATGACGGTCGCCACCTATTTCTATCAACTCACAAGGCATCATGGTGATACCTGCTTTCTCCGCCATTTTACTATAAACATATTCTACCACGGTAAGCGGATAATAGTCTTTCTCCGCAAACTTCAATAAATAATAAGTATAGTCCTCAGGAAGCATAATCTGACCGGAGCGAATCTCTCCCGTTCTATTGTTACGAGCAATAACCGCCTTGGTATGCTGGCCACCGGCAGATGTTCCAACTTCATACAAGCTTTCAAGCGTCAAGTCTTCGCCTGTCACTATCACCTCTTCCCGATCTTCAAGAATATCCTGAGCCTTACGGTACAAATCATCAAGCACCAAGCTCATTCCAGTACCGATTTCTTGTGAAGGTTTAAACTCCAGTGCCCCCATTCCACGCTGTCCGATAAAAGAGAGTTTATCTACAGGTGTAAGGTCACGTTCAGCAATGTGATTAGCTTGCGCCCACGCAGAAAACACGGTATTTCCCCATCTTCCCGGATAGCTATCGCTAATGAAAGCAGGCAGTCCATAGAATATATCATCAAAAGGTTGCCCATAAAACGGTAACCTGTTTCGTGATTTCTTGATAGAAGCCGTCAATGGTGCAATGTCCAGATTATCACTCAGGAACTCCTTATTATACTCAAATACGGACCGATTACGACGTTGATCCCAAGAGAGACGACCAACTTCTTGTCCCCAAATCATTATTTTCAAGTTATTTTCCATGACGAACTCGTTTAGGTTTCTTTTCCTCCAGTTTTGCCATCACATAAGGAGAAACTGGAATTTCCGGAAGAATTTCAGTCAACCCATCTACATAGTCTATAGCTTTAAGCAATGCAATAAAGTTGCCCATCGTTATATTATAGGTCTGCCCCGATTCAAAACGTTTAATAGTTTGCAGGCTCACTCCCGACTTCTCCGAGACTTCTGCTTGAGTCAGTTGAGAAGCTATACGATACTCTTTGAATCTTCTACCAAGTGCCATAACAATATCAGCATTCGGCATTCTTTTGATATTCTTAAAATCATCCATGACGCAAAGATACATAAAAGATACTTTATAGCAATATTTTCATGTTAAAGTATCATTTATGAGCCTGTTTTATGATTAATTCTTATTCTGCAATGTTTTTCAAGAAGAGTTATACGGTATGCATTCTTTTATTTTTTATTACACTTCAAATGCTGCTCGTAATCATATTCATTCAATTCACCCGCTTGTTTACCACCAAAGAAAGTTTTGAAAATCAACACTGGCCAAAATAAAGGAATCAGGCACATCAGAATAAAATTCCAATTAACGCTTGAAGAAGCCTGTTTCCTTCGACGTGGAGAAGCAGGCTTAGCCGATGAAAAAAAGCTTTCTCCCGTTTCTTTATTCTCCTTTAATGCATTATCTTGCGGTTCACCGAAAACACGTACAACGCCTTCCATAATACAATGGAAAACATACCATATTCCCAGCACTAAACATCCACCTAACACGTTATCTCCCCAGAAACAAAGATAAGCTGCCAGCAACCAAGCCAAAACAGTAATGATTAAACGGAGCAAGTGAAATAGATATACACAAACTGCTACCGCAATCATTCCTAACAAAATATATAATATTATCTCCACGGTCTCTAATTTTATAATCCTGCTAATTTAATCATTTCATCAAAATGACTAAACAAAATTGCTTTTTTTAGTTCTTTTTTTAACGTTATATAAGCTATATCTTGCAATTTATCAGTTACCTCCTGCTAAAATAATTGGCAGCCAGCTTTATCTGTTATATTAAACAAACTTTTCTGAATTAATACTCCCCTACTGCCTTTTATCTTCTTAAACACTCCTGCCGAAACCTTTTTTCCGGAGTATCCCAATAACCCTTATCTACTTGTGTCGCATAAAAATTAAAATTTTCTTTTTATACAAGTGCATTTATCCGAACCCGGTTTTCATAACAGCATCCTTATTTTATGTACACATATAGTCATTTGCAATCTATTTCTACAGTAAGCGCTTCCATCTTAACATGTATCCGTTTTTTTATCTCGGCTATTCTGGCATTCTGTTCATCCTTAAAAGCGTCAAACAGTTCATCAATCATTTCATGTACTAAAACAATACGATTTTTCACCAATTCACTCGTAGGAGACGCCAATTCCTCTTGAATACATTCCAGTATAGGTTTCTTCTGATTGAGAAGCCTGTCCAGACTTATATATTGTTTATAAAACTCCAATGCACTAATTAAAAGGTCGGAGCCCATACTTCCGTTTTCCAAACGCGAAATATAACTCTGAGGTACGCCAAGCTTCTTCGCTACATCAAGCTGTCCTAAACCGAATATTTCGCGAACGATCCTCAACCGCTGCCCTAATTGCTTACTATTCATAACTTTGTATCTTATAGATTAAAACTTTTCATCAGAATCAATACAAAGGTATTGAATTTAAACCATCCAGCATAAAACGAAATTAATTATATCGCCCGTGCTATCTAAACTTTTAGATAAGAGAGGCTATCTAAAGTTTTGCATTGTCAAAAGTTCTCTTTAGCCTTCATGTAAAATATGAGTGACGCAAGGGAAAGCTGGTAATCATAGGCTGTAGATCTTTTAATATCGTATGCCTTTAATACAGCGCGACATCTACTCCTCATCTCATCTAAAGAAATACTAGCTTTCATAATTGAATAATATTAGTTACAGCAATATTACTGTATACATAAAGTGGTTAACAATGCACATAATAATACAAACCAAACTATAAATAAGAAAACTACGATTGACCATCCTCCCATTTGCAGTCAAGCGGGTCCCAATATTAATTTTTCAAATCAGATTCTCACGATAGCAATAGCCCCTATCATAAAATAACTATGCACAGCTACTGAAAAAACATCACCACCTAATCCGGAATACTCACAAAATTCTACTTTCTGTTATTTCAAATAAAGATTTAATTTCTATCATAGAACTTACCCAATTTCTAATCCTTGTGTTATGCGAAGCTGATAGATTTTATTTATTCTACTTGTACTCTTTCCTTATGAATAAAAATAAAATGTGACATATACTTGTTTAATAACATGTATAACAAAATAAACTAGAATATATTGTTTTAAATTACAATATAGTTATATATTTGCATTAGATTTCTAGCGTTAGTCAAACATAACCAACTCTTATCATGTTCTTTGATTTTTGTGTTATCATACTTATATGAAAAACGTCATTAGTAGGACACTTCAAAACCGTTTATCATTACTACTAAATACAAAAAGAAGTTATGTGTATGAATCTCACAGCTGCAATGTGATGTTGAGGAAAATATTTTCAGTTGGTTATAATGCACACTAGGAAATGCTTTATTTATAAATTATTAATATCAAAGAAATATGAATAAGAAAATAACATTTTTAAGCTTGTGTATTGTTCTTTTATGCACTCTAGTAAGTTGCAATACCAATAAGAAAGCGAAGGATACTATTCTGGTAGGGGAAGTCCAAAGTAACATTAAACCTAATATAGACTCAATATTAGCATTATACGACACACTATCCTGTGTTAAATCGTATGATCAAAATAGAGTTTTTGAGATTACAATTATTCAGTATGCCTACCACTCTAGGCTTGACGCAGTATATTCAGGGATAGAAAAAACACTTTCAAAGAATAAGGACCATTACAAATTTAGTTATAAAGTAGCTATGGGGGATGCAACAACTAATTCTACTATTTGTAAGAATGTTGTTAAAGATAATCCTAATTTAATTATTACTTTGGGCACAGGTACTTCTATTACAGCTATAAAAGAAACTAAAGAAATTCCAATAGTTTTTTCTGTTGTCACAGATCCCGTTTCAGTTGGAATAGCCAGTTCTTGGAACAAGCCCGAAGGAAATAAAACTGGGATATCTGATATGGATCCATTTGAGCAACAAATAGGTTTGATAAAATTATTGAAACCTAATGTAAAAAGGGTTGGAATCGTAGTCAATTATTCAGAACCCAATTGTGAAGCAGGGATGAAACTAGTGAAAGAATCTTTAAACAAATACAATTTACCATTTAAAGAAGTAAACGCTACAAATGCTTCTGAAGTTGCGATTGCTGCTAAATCCCTTGCAGCTTCATGTGATGTATTCTTTATTAGTCCTGCCAATACCGTATATGAGAGTCTTGGTATCCTTCAGAAAGTTGCTGATCAAAAAAATATCATGATTGTTGGTGGCGATGAAGTAGCAGTCTCGGAAAAAGGATCCATATGCACATATACATATAATTTCACTCAAATGGGGCATTCTACTGCTAAGTTAGCAATGTGTATTTTAAAACATAACTTAATGCCAGGTGACATTCCCGTGACAAAACCTACTAACCTATATCTATATTTTAATAAGACACAAGCAGAAAAGCTGGGGATTGAGCTTCCACAGGTATTGTCTGATATTGTATCAAAATAGTTAAAATGGAAATCTTGGGAATAATAGAATTAGCATCTATCTTCTGCGTGTTTCTATTGGGAATGATTTTCTCATTCAGGCTATTAGGGTTTACCGATTTAACAGTTGAAGGTAGTTTCGTTATGGGTGGAGCTATTTTTGCCATATCTAATTATATTGGATTAAGTCCACTGATTTCGGTAGTTTTATCAATAATAGGAGGCAGTATTGCAGGATTATTTACAGCTTTATTACATTGCTATGCAGGCGTTAATAAGCTGTTGTCAGGAATCATAACATTAACAATCCTCTATTCTGTAAATATGAGGATCATGGGGCTAAATAATCCTTTGGGCCAAATAGGACGTTCAAACTTAACCATCAATAATCCAGATTTATTAAATGCTTATGATATTTTCTGGTATGAACCGGTAATATTGTTTTCTCTTGCAGTTGCTGTTTTCTGGATATTAAAATATTTGCTTCTAACAAATTTCGGACTTTATATAAGAGCTGTTGGCTGCAACGAATTATTCGTAAAAAGGCTCAAGCAGAATCCTAATAAAATGATTATTATCGGACTTATGATTTCTAATGGTATAATAGGCTTAGCCGGAGCATTATTTGCTCAAACTGTAGGAGCAGCAGATATAAACCAGGGGCAAGGAATGTTGGTATTGATGCTAACTGCCATGGTCATTGGTGAAAATATAATTCGTCCTTATTCTGTTAACAGACAATTGTTAGCCGCATTTATAGGTGCTTTCGTATTTGAGTTTATTTATTTTCTTGCCGTTGATTACAATGGCATTGACCCTATCGATTTAAAGCTTATGGTTGGAGTCTTGTTTATTATTTTCATGGTTATTGGGAAAATAAATAAAAGGGGACGTGTAGATAAAAATATTGGATGTGATTTTTTTTAATAGTAACATGAAATTAGAATTAAAAAATATTATCAAAACATTTAACAAGGATTCTGAAAATCAGGTCGTTGCTGTAGATAATATATCTCTTGATTTCTATTCCGGCGAGTGGACTTATATTATTGGAGGAAATGGTTCAGGTAAATCAACTTTACTTAAGATTATAGCTGGAGAATTAAAAAAAGATGGAGGAAACATTATTTTTAAAGGATGCTCAAATAAAGATTTGATTTTCGTTGATCAAACAACTTCTAAAAATTTGATACAGCCAATGTCCATATATGAGAATCTGATTTTCGGACTTAAAAATGAAGGAATGATACCAAACCTATCATTTTATATAAGGAAAAAGGCAAAAGAAAAAATAAAAAGAGTATTATCAGAATTTGGTTTAGGGCTTGAATATAGATTAAATGAGCAAGTTCGTTTTTTATCTGGAGGAGAACAACAAATAATTGTTGCCACTCGCATATTGTTGAGTGAGCCTAAAATTCTTTTAATGGATGAGTTTACATCTGCACTAGATCAGAAATGGGCACCCTTCATCTTAAATAAGATCAAGAAATATTCAATAGAGAATAACCTAATAGTTATAGCTATAACACATGATTTTAGTCAAATAGAAAATATAGGCGATAGACTTATTATGTTGAAAGATGGCAAAATTAGTGTAGATAGAAGAGAAAAGACTCAGCATTTCACAACGCAGTTTATATTAGATCTATTTTATGAAAAATAACAACAATTCAATTCTTGCATTGCAACATAGCGGTGGAGGTTCCTGTAATTTCCTATTCAAAAAGGAGGCTTGTTTAGAGTCTTTATGGATTGAAATTCCTGATTATTGTCACTTGCATTGTGACTATTGTTATGCAGCAACAGATGAATCTCCTAAAGACAATAAAAATTATCTTCGAATGGAAGAGTATGGTGATATATTGAAGGAATTCTCAGAAATGGGAGGTCGATATGTGGGAATTCCTGGAAAAGGTGAGCCATTCCACAATAAAAATTGGGAACTGACTGAATATATCATAAACAAGTGTACTGATTATAATTTAGAATTAGCTATTTTCACAACAGGAGATGCGATTTTTTTTGGTCCTACAGATACAATCAATTCGGAACCTAAATATGATAAGATAGAAGCTTTAAAAGATAAAGATGTTATTCTTCTCATAAAGTGTAATACTTTAGACTATCATAAACAAAATAATTTGGTTCATGATCGATTTGGTAAATATGCCCAAATGAGAGAGAGAGCTATAGGATACTTGATCAATGAATATAAATTAAATACTCAACATCGATTAGGTATTGTAACTTCAGTGCTTAAAGATAATGAAAATGAAATATCAGAACTATATAAATGGGCAAATAAACATAATATCATCTTTGATTGCGACACGATTTTAGAACGTGGTAGAGGAAAAGAATACACTTCTTCCGGACAGGTTCCTTCTTCTATTGATCTAGAGAAAGTTTTTAATAAATTAAAGGAAGTCGGTGCTGTCAATAATTGCCAAGGAGGTACCTATGTAGGATGTACCTGTGATCGTATATTACATCATTTATATATATCTGTTACCGGAGATATTTTTCCATGTATCGGTTGTTTGCGAGAAGACATAATAAGTGAACTTAAGCTCGGTAGCACGAAGGATACAGGCTTATCACAAGCCTGGCATTCAGCTATGAGATCACGTTTAGCAAATCATCATAAAAATGTTTTTTATGGTGTATGTAAGAAGTGCCAAAATTTTATTGATGAAGTTTGTTATTCTTGTCTTGGACGATGTACTAGTTTCAAGGGTGTAAAATCTGAAAATGAAGGTATTACGATTCGAACTATTGGGTGCATACATCATAAGCCCTGTACTTCTGTATGGTTAGCAGATATTGTTGACTATATTAGAAGAATACTTTCTTTTGAAGAAACCCATAGTATCTTAGATAAAAAAGGATTAGAACAGCTTTGGCGGCCTGATTGTAATATTGTATATTATCTTCTGCAAGTTCCTTTTGAAGAAAGAAAGCAAGTTGTACGAAGTTTATTAAGTCTAGATTTGACAAATATGAATTATAGCAATATAATTCAATCTGATGATATCAGAAATTTTTCCAATAAGAAATACTTCACATTTGATGAATTATCTTTTCCTATGAATAAAGTTTGGGATTTTATTTATTTTCCTGATAAATTAACTCGCGAATCTAATTTATCAGAAGAAGAAGAAAAAAAATCATGTCTATATTTTCTCAAAGCTTTCTTTCAAATATTTTACTTCCTTCAATTAAGATACTTCTTAAGAAATATAGTAATTCAGAAGTTCTAATTAAGTATTGTAACTTTATGCTTTACGATAACCTTCATAAGAAGTATTTCTATCGGACTATTGTGAAAGACATTGAGGAAGAGAAGGAAAGAGCATTAATTATATCTCGATGGTATGAAGACATAGAAAAGAATGAGAAGTATAATAGAAATATCTGGAAAGAGTACTGTTACGACCTAAGTGATGCTTTTTCTGATGAGATATATTCAGATTATGAGTTGAAATTAGGAAATGCAAAATTGAATCATAAAATTAGCTCAAAGTATAGAACGATAGATATCTCTGAAATTCTTACTATAAAAGAAATTCACGATAAGACTAATATATTTACTTCATATATATCTGCAGATAATCCTGAATTTATTTCTCTTTATAAGAAAACTATCACTAATGAAGATGTAAGTGTAGAAGATATTATGAACAATCTGATCTTTGAAGAAATTAAAAGTGACAACATAAAAAGTGCATTGGTCGACTTCTATGTAAAATTAAGCAACACAGTTTTCTTTCAAAAGGGAGATATTGATGAGAATCTGTTGAAAAAGGTAAGCAATATATTAGAGAAGAATGATAGTTATAAGAAGTTACTCAAAATCTATACTAACATTAAAGGTACTGAGGATGAAATAAAATTCTTAAACTACTTCATATATTTAGGAATCATGAAGGAGGTTTTAAATATAAACTATTACTACATAATCTATACAACTAATTTCAGTTCTAATCTTAGTAGTAAGGATCGAGAATCAGACTTAAGAAGCCTAATTAAACCCAATGGAATGTTATTATGCTCAACAAAACCTATAAATACGGATTTTCGTGCAGAGTTAAAATTGTTTATATCAAGTATTTTTGCTCCTTTTGATGAATATTATTTTGATAAGTTGATTAGGACACATGAGTCATTCGAAGAACATATCACTGCTCATCAGCATACAATATTCAATATATCGCCACATATCAAATATAGTTACAAATGGGTTGGCGTTGAAATGGCAAATATTGATAAAATAGTTAAAAGAATATCTCAAAATATATCACATTTAAATGGTTCTGATGACATCATAGAAGAATTGAATAATGATATAAAATCTCTAAAAAAGAATTTAGAATACTCATCTGTTTTAATGAATGAAGGACAAATTGTATTTGATATATTAGATCTCATCATAAGAGATAGCCTCCAAAGAGCACAAGAAAGCTGCTTATCCGGAATGAAATTTACTGAGATAATTAAATTCTTATGTAGATATTGCCGACTATTAAGAGATGACGAGTATAAGGAAAAAATCGTATTTGACACCACATGTACTATTAAACCTGAAAATGATTTTGTTCCAAATGAAGAAACAGGCATAGATATTTTTACAGTATTCTACAATCTGCTTACTAACGCTAATAAGGCTTCTTATTATCAAAAAACCATGACTGTCATGATCACCCCAAGAGTAGTAGGAGATTGGAATGTAATAATTGAAAATAAAGGAAGTGTTTTATTAGATAATAAAAATTTGGAGTTCATTAACGGCCAATCAAATATTTCCCCAAGAATCGGTTCTGGCTTATCTATAGTCAAAAAGAAAATAAAGAAGTTAGGGTGGAAAATAAAAGTATTGGTAATACAAGATGAAAATGATTTTATTAAGTACAATAATGTCGAATATCCGATTGGTACCAACAAATTCGTAGTTACAATTCCTAATCCTAATAAAAAATGAGTAAGTTAAATGTTTTATACGTAGATGATGAAGTTCTTTTTATTAGAATAGTTAAGAGAATAATAGAACATGATAGTGAGTGGAAAGATCGCATATCTTTTTGGTCAGCTTGTCATCAATTTCATGCATTATCTCTCCTGGATGAGCACCCAAACGAAACGTTTGATCTTGTAATAGTGGATTATCGACTTGAAGCTGATAAAAAAGAGGATGAAGAACTTAATGGAGTTAAATTGGCAAAATACTTAAAAGAATATACACCCCAGTGCCAAAAGAGTATATATGCTCTTTTATCTGCGACAGGAGAAAAAGTGGATAAAGATTTTTTTGAGTTTGATATTAAAAAAGGAGGTGGCAAGTTAGAGGAAGATTTTAAGCATATGCTAAAAAGAGTATATTATGAAACGATGTATGGACATGATATATATGAAAAATTACGAGCCTATAGTAGTAGAGATAGTTATAAATATCGGGGTGATACGGAAAAGCACAATTTTATAAGATTTATAATAGATGAAAAAATATCACAAAGAGAGTCTATTCTGATATTAGTATCATCAAAAGAAGAAAAGAAAAATTTAGTAGCTGATATTAAAAATAAAAGATTTATTTCTAATGAAAATATTAAAATAAAACTCCTTGATTTGTCTCAATGCATGAATCTTTCTGGGACACTGCAAGGAATATCGGACAAGGAAATTAATGAGACAATCTGTTTTGTAAATGCAGATTGCTTGGATGAAAAGGCACAAAATGAGATTCTCAATGTTATAAATGAAAAACTTCATTGTGTTTTTGTATGTAGTGATAAAAAAAAATGCAATTTTCTCTTGAATGGTAGTCGTGAAATCTTACTCCCCCAAAATAAAGATGGAGAAAAAGATACCTATGTAAATATAGTAACCTTAGATATATAAAATTGGTAAAATGAAAAAAAACATTTTGGATATTATCCTTAGAGTACTTTTTATTATCTCCTTCTTAGCTATTGTTATTATCATATTTTTAGCAATCTATATGTATGTTGATACGTTTGGTGGAGATGGTCCTTCTCCTAACTTAAGTGACTGGGGGACATTTGGCGACTATATGGGGGGGACTATCGGAAGTATTTTAGGTTTTGCAAGTATAGTATTAGTATGCTTTACTTTTGTTAAGCAAAATAATAGCCAAATCCTTCAACAATTCGAATCTACTTTCTTTAATCTTTTGTTATTGCAAATTGAAATAAAAAATTCTATTAGAGGGTGTTTAGATGTAGGTGAAAAAGGTTTAACAAATAAATTAACAGGCGGTGAATATATAAATGAACTAGTTAAATATATATATAGCGAAAATTTTCAATCTGATTATTGCGCTCTTGAATATAAGCAATATTTACTAGATCGCTTTGAAGACTTAGATCAAGCAGAACAGACACTCGGATTTTATTTTAGACATCTGTACCATATTTTCAAGTATGTAGATGAGAGCAATATACCTGACAAAATGAAGAATAAATATATAGGTATTTTACAAGCTCAAATGAATGATAATGAATTACATATGTGCTTTCTTAACAGCTTCTCCAAATATGGAATAGAGAAATTCTATCCTATTTTATCAAAATATAATTTTTTTGAGAATATCAGAAGCAAAAATAGTCACTTTGATAAGTTAAAAGTTGAACTATATCCCAATACGAAATTCAAATTTAATACTGTAATATAACCTAAACAAGTGAGGATGTTTCAACAATGTTCAACATCTATTTCGTAATTCATCAAAAGGAATACCTGTATTCATTGGTTTTTACTGTTAGTTGTCAGCAATATTACTTATACTATTAAGACGTTAATATCACAAATAAGTTATCATGAGTAAACAGAAAACTTACTCTTATCAAGTAATTTAATCTATTTACAATTGTCATTTTTTGATAATACAAAACTTCACATAGCCCGTGCTTGGTTAAACACCTCAGCCAACAATTGTTTAATATCCTTATCCACTTGAATAAAATTCGCATACAAAATTCGTTCCCGAGCATCTTTGGAAGCAAAGGTATAGAATTTAGGCAAGGGGACATATTCCCCTTCCTCTTTCTGAATCTCTTTCATGTCAAAGTCCGTTTTGCAAAAAAACTTCGAAGTCTGAAATTCCTCAGCTTCCTGAATATTCATGCTGTTACTATGTCCGATACGTGTCTTTATGAAATCCCTTGCCACCTGCCCGCATATCCATCCCGTAGGCAAGTCCGATATTTTGGAAGCAGGAACCAAATTATCCATATTCTCGTTCAGATTAATAGAAGTCTTCTCACGGTCAATCGTTACCCCCTTTTTCATCTGCACCACCTTACCGAAAATGTCATTGCTTAACCATTCCAATGTCTCTTTACTACGTGCCGAACCCGCAACTACGTTTCCCACAGTAGTAATAATCTTCTGCATCCCTACCTTGCCATAATCCCCTTCCAACTGCGGTAACTCTTGAAATCCCAAAGCAACCGACACTTTATTGGAGCGTGCCGTACCAATCAAGCGGTCTATCTTATGAAAATAAAGAGTGGGCAGCTCATCCACGATAATACTTGTAGGAAGATTCTTTCCTTGCCCTGTATTCACACGAGTAACCAGGCGATTCAGTATCAAAGCGTTTAAAGCCCCGATTATACTTTCCATTTCCGGATCATTAGCTATCAACAGGTAAGAAGGATTTTCTGGGTCCGAAACCTTCAAATCAAAATCATCCCCATTTTTATGAAAAATCCAATATGACTCTTTGGTAGCCAATCGCGAAGTATATACGCGGAGTGTGCCGATCATACCTTCTAACTGTTCAAGTGCCTTGTTCTGCAAAGCCGTTTTAAAAGGAGCTAACAAAGGAGCCACCTCGTTATCCGTCTGCAATACATCAAAGATAGTCTGATAGCCCTCATTCAAAAAAGACAGGATATGCGGCATGTCTGAATACTTACCCAACCAGTAATCGGGAATCACTTCCTTTCCCATTGCATCAAACACTTTTCCTGTGGGAGCATTTTTCTTCAGAGACGGATTCCATTTCATTTCCACTTGCAACTTATTCCCTTCTTTATCATACGGTTCTTTCTCATAATTCACAAAGAAGTAGATGCAAGCAGCCAGAAAGTTTACCGCTGATGTTTGAAAGAATTGGTCGGATCCTCCTCCACCTTCCTTCTTCCCCTTCTGTAATGATTCCAGCAAGGTTTCCGCCGTTTCGGAAGCAGCCGCCAAATTATCAATATATTTCTTTTGAATAGGATTTACCCGACGTGAATACTCAACATCAACAAAATTTATAATATTGAATTTACATCCCTTTGGCAGCTGGCCATTCTTCTTATTTTTTAGATAATGGTAATACAGTTTCGTTGCTAAAGTAGGAAACTTATAATCATACACGACCATGGCAAACCCTTTCGCACTATGCTGACGGATATATGGTTCGATAAGGCTAAATGTCTTACCGGATCCCGGAGTTCCGACACACCAGCACCCACGGAACGGATTTGTTATATTAATCCACCCTTTATGAAATTTACCTTTATAATAAAACCGCATAGGGATATTTACTGAATATGGATTTTCCTGTAACTTAGTACATTGCATGAATGATTCGTTTTCAAGATTGAAGCGATCCTTCAGTAACCCTTCCTTCAAGAATTTCGATATATTATCCAAAGCCACATGCACCAATATCGTACCTGCCACGGAAATAATCATATAAAAGATAATATTGGCGCGGAATCCGTAAAGCGTAAAACCCATATCCTGATTGAACAGCCACACGGCTGCCACCATCAGAGTTATGCCGATCATTAACGGATAAAACACCTGTCTTCGGGCATCAAATTCAAGGTGTTTTTTATTACGCGTGCCAATACATGTGATACAAATCAGAAAAAATGTAGCCAACTTGCAATAAACCAGGTTTCCATCCTGATAGATAAACCACAATTTAATGCGATCATGAATATCACAAAGCACCCCTCCCCAATGCTCGAGCATTGCAGGTTCAATAGCATATTCAAAAAACTCCATTAGAATGGAAATATAGATTACCGTTCTAAAGATTTTATAAGCCCCTTGTAGTTCCTTACTCTCTTCCATATTTAATAATTGATAGTAACAATTGGACGAGACTTATAGGCATGGGACTTCGGAGTTTCCTGTATGGCTCCGCTTTGCATCGAATAGAGCCATGCCTTATTAGCCTCCTGTCCCTTCACTTCCGTTGAAGTCCAGTACCAACATACATTCGCATCGTCAGGCAAAGGTTCACCGCCGCAACTTACAATATACGGGTTAATTTTATCTCTAGCAGATTTCAGCAATCTCATTTGAGCTATCGAAGGAATATAGGCACTCTGTCCGTAGCGCCACAAGCTGAACACCTGTAATGCCAATGGAGAACCAATCTTTTTACCCACATACATGGAATAGGTATTCGTATTGCCATCCAAGGCATCCGTATCAGCTGATGTATCCTGAGCTGTTCCTGTACTATCGGCAAAAGCAAGCGGTTCCATATCCCAGAGATAAACCGCATATCCCTGCCCCTCTGTATTCAAGTCATGGTTAACATAAAAGACAACGGCTATCGCTTCCTTACCACTTTGTTTATAAGCATCATAATTCATTGTCTGTCCGTCTGTGCAAAGGATATGACAAACGGAAAGGGAATTATCAGGAAATTCTTTGTGTCCGTCACAAGCAGATAATATAACCGCAAGTAACAGCATGATTGGAATTATATATTTTCTCATATTCTTTATTTGAATGGTAGTTTCACTCCCAGCACTACTCCCGTCCTAAAGAGATCTTTACCGTTTATCATCAAGTCACTTTTCACTTGCCAGTATAACACCATACCGTTATGCAAAGTATAATTCTGCTCGTAGCCTATATGCAATCCAGCTAGAAACTCATTCTTGTCCGACCCCATAGATATCCCTAAACGTGCGCACCCGACAGAATTACGTTTTCTCATTAGTGAGGGCTTATAAGCAGCACCTAATGCCCACGTATTATAACTTTTCCAGAAAGACTCAGGGCAGATATGCCCGCATGAAGCACAATCCTCCCATTTCAAATACACATTTCCAAAATACTCCCACGCATTGTGATAGCGGGTTTCTTGTTCTATACCGACAGTCAAATCCCATCCACGCTCATACAAAATACCTGTACCCACCTGAAAGAACCTGTCACCGTCAGAAGCTATTGCAGGAGCCAACAGCCCGAACAAAACTAAACATAGTATCCATATTTTTTTCATTGTTTCAACGTTTTTAGTTAATCCACTTCCAATAGAGCATCATGGAAACTATCCGCACACAGCACATCGCCATAATCTATATTCAGTTTGACTGTTCTACCTGAAATTTGCTTTTCACTCACCTCTATAGACAAGACCTTATCATTTGGAAAAGTCAGTTTCTTAACAGCAATCACGTTCCGGTATCCTCCACGGAACGATACTGCCTTTTCCAGCATCATTTCCGGCTTCAGCTCGATAGTCTGCGAATTAGTAGCTTTCGTTATCTTCTTATCAGATAGTTTCAATCGAATTTCATCAATATCAAATTGGATATTCGTATGATTATTGATAGAAAAATCTATGAAGAAATATTCCCCGCAGGTATATATATTATTCAAACGCATACGCAATCGGTTTCCACGAGAACTGACATCACGGAAACGGGCAGGCGAATTCCATATTTTACGAGCGTATGCATACATATCATCCGTAGATAGACTCACTGCCGGATTATGATACGGCTGCATCTCCGCTTGTTGTATCTCCTTATCCGTAACAGCCTCTGCAATGCGGCTGGTATAAACCAACCCATATTGTGTACGGTATCGTTCTGTCACGACAGTGACAATTCCGAGGATATCCCCGTCTGTAGCCTCCTTTTTAGGCTTTAACCGAATTATATTTTTGATTGGCTGGTCACCGGCCACCTTGTCCGTAGATATATCCACAAACCGAATAGGTTCACCCGCTGTAACCACTGTAGTAACCTGTTCATTGACAGTCAATACTTCCATTTCTTGGAAAGTATTCTGTGCAAAAGCGGGAAGAGCAGTTGCCCCCCATACCAATGCCATAAGCTTTTTCATCTGAGTATTCATGTTTCTGCTTTTTTATTTATTATTTCTTTTTTCCCTTCCATTTACCAGATATACGAAACTGCCATATTTCAGTTTCGCCCGATTCTTCTTCACAGAAGACGAAAGTGCATTTGTCGTTTTCTGATAAGCATTGTTCAATGCTTGCATTCCCCATTGCTGAAGCATATTCCCTCCTCCGGTGGTATTCATATTCATGCTCCCTCCAATGGCACCACTTGCCACATTTTGGGCAGTTTCCCTGAATTTGCTGGATGGAACATAAAGTCCCTCCAAGCCATCCGTGTCATAGACCGCCAGGTTCACTTTCACCAGTTCATCCTCAACAAGAATACTTTGTACATTGCCTTTAACGCGTTGCGATCCGAATCCGGACATCGTAGCATACAGATAAGACCCTTTACTCACCAGACAATCACTGATCATGACATCATCCAACAAACGCAAACGCACCCGCGAACCGTCCACTGCGGTAATATTCTCATCAATGATAGCCTTTATCAAATGTGGCTCACGCTCATTCTCCGCAATCGTATAGAAATAATCCGAAGGCTTGTTCATAAGCTTTACAACATCTTTTGCTGATGCATTCTCATCCAATCCTTTTACCGCCCCTTCCGTTATAATACCTTCGGTTCCCATTTTCTCTGTTTTCGCTGACAATTCACCCCTTATCGAAGGTATTTTTAGTGTATCTGTAACTATTGGCGTAAGCCCTTTCTGCCCTTTCTGACGCGCTTCTGCAAGCGCTTTGTTCAGTTCTGCCAATGCTTCGCTTTGTCTTTGTCTCGAACGGTCAAGTCGATCCGTTTCACTCAGTGTATCCGGAATACCGTTATCGAACATCCCTTTACCTTTAGCTGCCCCTTGCCGAATACTTTCCTGCATATTTCGCAGTTTTTCCAGTTCCTGGGCTTTTCGAGCGGCATCCTCGTCAAGCAAAGCGAGGTCAGCTTCCGAATATTTGGACGAATACCCCTCTTTATTCTCCTCACTTTCTCCACGCTCAATACTTTCTACAGCGCTATAATCCTGAATACGACCAAAAGACTTTAACATACTTTCATAACGATTTCCGATTCCATCATCTTTTAACTCAGCTTGTGGTAAGTTCGAGTTTAAGTATTCCGTTGTCTCTAACGATGTCGGTGCTTCTGTCAATTTGGTATCAAACATATCAAAGACAAAATAGGCCGTAGCAAGCAACGGAAGAAAGATTATCAGCGGAAGTACATACTTAGGCTGTTTGAAATTAATTCTGTCTGTTATCATGATTTTCTTGTTTTAAATTATTCATTCTCAGCAATTGTTTCAGTAGAATCTTCACCTTCAAAGAATCATCATGCGTCATAGATATTCCTTTGCCAGTAAGCACATCAATCTCATCTTTCAATAATTTCACCTGCTGTTGATAAATAGCATCTTCACTTTGGTTTACATGTTTTCTCTTCAGTTTGAATAAAGCATCTTGGCGCTCCACAGCGGTTCGCGGCGCACCGGGAGGATTATAGATATAAACCATTCTGTAAACATTGTATCCCAAACAAATCACTACAAAGCCAAAAACTACTATAAGAAAAGTCTTCGGATATTTCAATGCTACACGTTGGGCTTTGGCAGCCGCTTTATCTACTCCAAGCGCCTTGGCAACTTCACGCCCGGCTTTCACTCCACTCTCCCGTTGGATTCTGTATCTCGGATCATCCTTATCAGGCATTTTATCTCCGAAAATAAGTTTCTTCCATCCCATATTAGTAACTATTTTTAGTTCGTTGTTCAAGGTCCTTGTTCAGCAAAGTCCGCCAGTTGACAATAAGTAATCCATGGGGATTATTATCGGTTCTGGGCACGCGTTTCAATTTTCCCGCTGTCACCAGTTCCCGGGTTAGTATCGAGGTACGTCGCTCAATGCGTTGTCGTCCATAGTAGGTGAACTCCATTTTGTCCATATCCAGTTTAATACTGTCGCAAAATATGGAGAAGACCGCCGAAGTTCCCATGATATTGTTGTAAAATCCTTTTTCTTTCAAGGTATTGTATTGAGCCAGCCCTGTTTCATCCACCAAATACATCGCTTTTTCCATCGTATATTTGATATATTTGTCATCAGGTGCCAGCGTAAAAAAGAAATGGTGGAACATCTCAATATGTGAGCGGGCTTCCACATCAATAGTCTCGTCCATGGTTGTCCGGGAAACTAGAATTGGCACATTCCCGTCCAATACATAGATTTTCTTATGCGAATCAATAACCATATTGGTTGCAGTCACGATAGAACTGATACTGATTATCACACAACCTATTATAACAAAGCCGGTGACAATGATTACCAGCTTGATTTTATTCTCCAAATTCTTGATTATCATACTCCTATATTTCTATTTATTATCTTAATATTCCTCCCGTTACCGTGTTCATCGCGCCGGTGGCTCCCATTTTTGCTTGCTGGGCAACACCCTCGCCAAAACTTCTTGTTGAAAATGCCGTATCACCTTCGGGAATCATCCATGCGGCAAGGTCAGGCACCAAATTCAGACATTTCAATGATACAATCGAGGCAGCCATCAGATAACCCGCAGAAAAAAAACTGTTTTGCAGATACGATGCCATTGTATGCTCTGATTGAGTTATAGCCGATAGATTTTCATACTGTATGCACAATACAATATCGAACAACAACAGTACATAAAAACCGACGAAGTAAAGCATTGCCCCATAAAAGTGAACTGTCAGATAGCGCGTAATCCACTTCGCCCATGAACTTTCCCATTTGGGCAAAATAGAAAAGGCCCATTGGATAGGTCCGAAAATAGTCAGCATTCCCAACAATATCTGTTGACAGTAAATGGTCGCCCACCAACCGATACGGAATACTATAAGTGCAATAACCATGATGATTTTATCAATGCACACCGTTACTCCCCCTACCAGTGAGGTAAACCATAATTGGGAAGCATCCTGCTCCATTCGTGTGACACTCTCAACGCCGGTTTGCTCCATAGCTGCTTCCACAAGCGTACTTTCTGTAGTTCCCGTATGGGCTACATCTGCTTGAGCCTGCAACCGGTTGTAAAGAGTATCACGTACATATATCAATTCTTGTATATCTTCAAACTTATCTGAAATTTGAGTCGCTTCCGCCTCATACAAGTCATGCGTGTATGAACCGATACAATTAGGTATATACGACAGGAAATCAAGTACACACCACTGCCCTCCCCTCACCATTCCGGTATCTGCCGGAGGATACCACCAGCACATAACAATAGCAATCGCCAATGGACGGAACAGCTTCATTACATCGAGTGGTTCATTTTTCACCATCATTTTATAAGCCATACTGCCGGCTACAACCAGAGAGAACAGGGCAGCAAGAGCCATACTCATTTGTAAAATCCACCAAAACGGACCTTGCGAACCTGTAAATGTCGCGTCACATAAAAATTCGTTGGTTTGGAATATCACATCATCAATCTCCTCGTCAAGGAGACTGATACCAAAATCCGATAAAATATTATCTGCCATAATTTAATCAGTTATTTCAATGGGACGGGTACTAGTTCTCATAGAAGATGCTTTCCAGCGGGACATAGCCTCACGAACAACATCCAGTTTATTAGTCGTCAGATGATGGGTAGCTTGTAACAGTTCATCTACCTTTTTTGTATTAGACAATCGAATCAGATATCTTATTAACAGGTTATTCTTTCTCGTTACATCATCATAGATTTTCAGGTATTCACGCTTACGCTGTGCATTGGGCATATAAGCATCCTGTGTGGATCGGATAGCACAAGTGTACACATTATAATATTGCAGCCAGTAATCATATTCCTCCTGGCTACCTCCTGTCTCTCGTATTTTACCGATATTCGCTATAAAGGCACCCATTTTATCCGACACCTTCGGACCTTCCGTACTCCATGCAAGGTCCAATGCACCACCCGAACGGTCTGCAATATTCAACGCTTCTATAGCTGCGCGTTTGACTAATGCGGAATCAATACGTTCCGCCATCTCCTTTTGGTTATACAAATTGATACCTGCTGTAGTCCGGAAAAGCGTCTTGTTTTTCGACGCTGCACTTTTGCCATAATTCTCATGTAACAGGTTATAATACCAGTCCGGAGTCAATACTCCCGTTCCCGATTCCATTACCGTAATCTGTTTCATTTTGGCATCATCATGCTCATAAGTCATCTGTACGCCTTGTGCATAACCTACCGGTGCAATCAACAGATAAAATCCTACTGCTAAAATTGTTGTTTTCATTATCAATTCACTTTTATGTTTATACCTGACTTCCTCCACCGTTCAAAAGCATCCTCAATCATTTGTTCTTTGGTTCTCGTGCGGTACACTTTTTCCTTCCAGTAGCCGGTGCGTACCTGTATGCAATTCCATGTACTTAGGTATGCCCGGTTTACCGTGGCTCGAATCAGATCCAGGGAAACATTGATATTTTCCAATACCGTCATCAGGTCAGCCGTTGAGCAAGCAGCTACACCGGTAGCATAAAGTACAAGGTCATAGACAGACTTGTACAAATGCTCGCTCTCCTTGGCAATACGTTTGATAGCTCTATAATTGATAGACAGAAGCAAAGTATCCGCCAGTTCAATTTTCCCTCGCTTGACAATCCTGTCATTAAATCTCTCAAGCAATTTCCTGTAACCCTGTAACCGTTCTGAAACTTGGTCATACGTACTATACACATTCATACCCAACCGCAGGGATTGGTACATGATGTCGATAATATCAAAAGCCCGTGTGTATTTATCCAACTCAAAGTTCAACTCTTTGTACTCCTCCGTCTGCTTTTTACTGTAATCATGCAACAATTGGTTGCCATATTCCAGCGTAGCCCTCGCAATAAGTAAACTGCGCTGGTTCTTATGATCGTGTATGTAACTTTCTACAGATGTGTAATCGAATGTTATCTGTGCAAGTACAACTCCGGGAAGCCCACATAACGCCCAAACCATAAACAGGAACCCAAACTTATTTCTTCCCATCATTATCATCGTATTTTCCATTATAATGAATAGAGTGATAGCTTTCTGCCGCATTGCGTAACCACCTTTTACGGCATTTTTCCGCCAAAGTCAGTTTCCTGCCTTCATCTGTATCCACGTAGGGAGCAATATCTTTCAGCACATCAATAATCGAAAGTTTATAATTCATCATTTTCTGCAACGATACCAAATCGGCGTAAATTTTCATCAGACGTGATTCCACTTGCCGGGCAATAGCCAGACGATCTGACGCCCAAAGCAGATGATAGGTATCATCCGTTTGATCTTCTTCAAACGGATCGGACTTCACATATTCCGTTGTGAGCCGACAAGCGGGGAATTCCTTAGCTAACTCCGATATACGCTCATTTACTTGTTTCTTCTTTTCGCCAACCGGCATTTCAGGGTTCAAAGTCATATTCTCCACCACTTGTGTATCTGAATAAGAAGCAGTCATCTGCCAGCTTATCTTCAAAATAGCACGATGAATTTTGATACCAAGAAAATACTTCGGCTTACGTGCAATTGATAAGCTCGCTGCGAATGTCACAGTTCCTTTGATACTCGATGCATTAGCTTGTCGATAATATGTATATCCGCTCCACCAACCTTCCCCCTGCCAAGTCAGACCATAAGCATTACGGCAATCTTCCATGATGGCTGGAATACGGTAATAATCATCCGTCGGCACATCATTGTCCGTTGCTGCATCTGACTTGGCTTGTTGAATATCCGCAAGTTGTTTATCCGCTTGGGCCAGTTGTCCCCTTTTTTCACTAATGCGGTCTGAATTGGCATTCATCTGTTGTCGGTATTCCGCAACCTCTGTGTCAGTCCTCCCACCGCTTGATATTAGTTCTGCCAATTGCCTGTTAGCTGCTTCCAATGCCTGAATATCCGTTTGCAGAGTTGCTATTTGTCGTCGTGCATCTTCCTCCAACTGATTCAGTTCGGACAAATCGAGCCCTTCTGATTCAGTAACTGTTGTCTGCATCGCACACTCCTTTGAGTGCTCATTGAGCGAACCGCTACATTGTCGGCATTTATATTGGGTAGAGCCTTCACCCAACTTTACATTGTCCGTACAGGTTGCGCTGATTATTACACTTTCGCATCCCTTCAGTTTCACATCATCTGCTACCTGATAATAATTCTTCGATCCATATTTCAGTTGGTACACCTTTCCCTCTTCATTATCATTATACTCATTCAGTAAAGCCTGTAGCTTCATCTTAAAGGTAGCCAGGTCCATCCGGTAAGAATCAAAATATTCTTCATACACTTCCTCACTCAGATTCCAAGATTTCGTTATGACAATTCGATAAGCATAAGCCTTTTTAGTTTGTCTGTTTTTCCTCGAAATACGATAAGCAAGTAATGACTTAGACATCCGGTAAGTGTATCCGTCATTCTGCGCATTCAATTGCTGAACACGGGCACGCGACCATCCTGCATACCCTTCCGAATTTGAAAGGACTTGCTCCAGTTGGGAACTATTAGGAAAAAAAGATTCGTCAGTCGTATTGAACCGTGTCCATTGGGGACCGTTCAGTACGTTATCGTCATCCTCTGGAGGGTTATATTCCGCCACCGTTTCCGAACCGGATTCTACCCGTCCGATATACCAACGTTGAGTGTAATATGTCCCCGCAGCTTCATTCATGTAGTCATCTATCCACCCCGTAAGATTATAAGACGAAAAACTGAACAAGTCCGCAGCAGTCGGATTATTGCCCAAATACAGTTTAAATAGTCCGGCCACTTGACCGTCACAATCTCTATAGATATCATATACATTCTTCACAATCTTACCGGTAGCCAATGCCTTATCTTTGAACGAACCGTCAAATTTGGAATTTCCCATGATGTCTCCACTCAAATTACTGAATCCTGAGGTAGCCAATTGTGTTCCCAATTCATAGAGAGTACCGACATCTTCTTTCAGATTGTCAAGTGTGAAATTGCCCGGTATGGATGTCAAATCGTCAAAAAGTGTTTCCCAATCCACCTCCCCGAATTTGGAGAACTGCATAAAAGCGGCAAACCGCGGGTCCAGTTCCAGAAACTGAATATCACTGAAGGACAAAGTGCCATTCGTTACTACAGCTTCAAATTGCATACATAGCGACTTTACTTCCGAGCATATTTTCACCAGATACGAGCCCCAGTACAATGCTTTATGCGGGTAACGAAGTAATTGCCCCGAAAGCCCCCATATCATCGGAATAATTTTAAACGACACAAGCCGATAGATGCGCCGGTAATACTGATTTTCCGTTCCGTCCCGCCATATTCCTAAATTCGTCAAAGCCTTCCGATCCAAATATTTTGAAGAAAAAATCCCCGCAGCAGCTACTTCCGCTACCCCATATTTCCCCAGTATATCTTTCACCTGTTCATCGTAATACCCTTCCGCAACAGCAGCAGTGGTATATTCAGCACTCATGGCCGCCACTGTACGGGTATCAAGATTCACTTTGACAAAAGTCTGTCCCCATAGGGAAGAACCCCATAGGAACAGAAATAATAATGGCAGCAAGTACTTCCTCCTCATTCTGAATTCCAATTATTTATTCCCCTTTCTTCCTAATCACCCACACGCTTAGTCCAATGACAGTTCATTCAACTGCTCAGGTAAGTTTAATACTTTCCCACTCTTATGCACCAATTGCGCGAACTCCAGCGCCTCTTTAATTCCGGAACGGTTCCAATCACGGCAATATGCTTCCAAAGCTTCCTGAATGGTACATCCCAATTCCTGTTTGTAGAATTTCAAGGCTTCTTTCTCTGCACGTTCAGTTGTATATGTCATGTAACATTCTCGTGATTCTTCTACGCCAAATACGTCTCCTATCGTGCCACGCCTAATATATACTTCCCGAAAAAAGGAACGTCCTTCTTTATTCTCCAAGCGATTGATGGTAAATATCTTTTTCACTTCCACATCCGTTAACCCAAGAATCGCTTTTATCTCCCCATAACGTTCTTTGAATTTTGACTGATCAAGTAGAATAGTTACATCAGAATTATTAATAATCGCTTGCTTCACAATCGGAGAGTCAACAATATCTTGAATTTCCTGAGTTACCACCCCCACATTTCCCCAAAATTTACGGGCTGTTTTAAACAAATATTGTATATATTCTGCCATTAACGGAGAAGCAATAGCTTTCCATGCTTCCTCAATTATCAGCGTCTTACGCTTTTTCTTGATTCGCATTTTTTGCTGAAAAACATCCATAATAATCAACGTCACCAACGGGAACAGCAATTTATGGTCCTTGATGGAATCAATTTCAAAAACAATAAACGTTTCATCAAATAATGAACCATCAAATTCTTTATTCAATGTCTTCTCAAAAATCCCGCCACGATAAAAGTCTTTTAGCATAAAGCGAAAAGAACTGAAATCAAATACTATATCATTCTCCTTACAAATATCGGGTACACGCTGAATAGCATATTCATAGAAAGTATTGAATGACAACGAAGGCACTTTCAACGCCAGGCGGCGACGCTCGATATTCTCTATCTGATCCCGGATAGTACCCGAATCCAACTGTGCCTTTTCCTTCTTATAAATTTCTTCCTCACTGAGTTTCATATCTTCCAGTGTCAGATTACTATCTGCCGGAATCACTCTTCGCAAAGCGGTTTCAGGAGAACCTACCGGACAGTCATTATCACCACCTTTATCATCCAATTCTGCCGGATCAATATATTCTAATCGTTTCTTTAACTGGCCGATTTCTTTCATACGCTGCTGTTTACGGCGCTCCTCTTCATCATCATCCGTCCGGTTGCGCATATCTATCTGCAAACTCCGCTGCATATCCAGCCGTTCTTCCTCACTGAACCCGTTGAATCCGTTAAAGTACACATCGAAGTACTCATTTAGTACCATATCTACTATCTTTTCCTCTTTCTTGTTCACTTCACCATTTGCCCCTTTCCAGATAAGCAGAATCATATTTTTCAGGAAACCGATTTTTTCCACATTCAGTTCTTCACGTCTGATTTGGAACGGGTTCATAGTAATAGGTTGCTCTTCCGTGTACGATATATACTTTCCGCCCAAATACTCGCAAAGCCCTTCGTATGAATGTCCTGTGTCCACCATCACTATATCAGTATTCTGTTCATGCAATTGGCGTACAACTGAATTCATGTGGAATGATTTGCCCGATCCCGAAGGTCCCAAACAGAAAAAATTCGAGTTATCGGTCAATTTCACCTTTCCTTCTTTGCCGGAAATATCAATAGCTACCGGCACACCTTGCCGGTCCGTATAATACACCTTCAACGCCGCATCTTCACTCCGCTTCGTACGTTCCTTGTACATCATACACATAGCCGCGTCGGAAAGCGTCAGAAAACGGTCATATTCCGAATTCATTTGGAAGCAGTTACCTGGAAATGAATTTACATATAACTCCATTTGGTTATATGAACGTCGTGAAAGGTGAATGCCCACTCTACTGAAAGCATTCTCCAAATAGTTTGTCGGCTTTTGCATATCTGTGGATACAGCGCAGCATACCATAAGATTAAAATGGGTATACACCAACATCTTATTCTCATGTGCTATCACTTCCTGCACTTTCGCAATATCCTCCACTGCAACCGAGTTTGACGAGTCTGGCATAGATGCATGGCGGTTCTTCTTCTTTTCCAATGCGGACAATTCCCGTTTCTGTCCGGGAATATAAATGATTTGATTGTACACCACCGTTTCGGCCTGTGGTATGGAAGCAATATGGGACATGAAATCAACCGGCATTACCGTATTGTTTACTACAATATCCGTGTAAGGACGTACTGATTGTGGCAATGCCACACTATCCACATCTACCAATGAAAACATCTTAAACTTGCGATCACCCATATAAATATAGTCTTCATCCGCTTTATAGTTTGTCATCGAATGTTTATCACTACCAAAATTCACAGCAAAATAACGGTCAACGAATTCCATTGCTTCGTTTTTATTCAGAAACGCAGCCTGTACACCACCATCCGTAAGCAAGTCCAGAGCTTTATGCAACTTTATTTGAAACTCATTCCATTTCTTACCATCATATTGGTTAAAATGCCCTTTCTTCACCTCTTGAGTAATCGTCAGATAAGTCTGTACCTCCGTAAAAGAACGGCCTTCAAAATAATTGAAATACGAATCGGATAGATATTCACGGGATTTTCCTTCCTCACCTTTGAATTTCCTCATGCAGAACACATCTTGCTTATGCAGCGCATACCCTTCACCCAAAGTCTGGACAAGAGCGGTAAAGAGGGCAGAATAATCATAATAGGCATCAACATTCGCACAATACTGCTCAACAGGATTCTCAATCCGCATAGTAGCCGAGTAATCCCCGCTTTTGGTATAGTATATCCCGATTCCCTCCGTTGTTTCTTCAATGGAGAAATAAATTTCTTTAAACATTTTCTTCCGTTTTCCACCCGTTCCGAACACTGATACCGAGATAGCCATTCCAATACACAAAGCGAAAATAAAAAGAATCACATATATTGTCATAACAGAGTTTATTTAAAAGACATAAAACAAGCGGAGTTTCATCCGTGCGAACTTTTTCGGGAAAGCCCCTGTCACAACTCCATGATTGAAATCAAACATATAAAAGTTTGAATCCGAAGACTCACTCGATGAAAGGTATTCTCCTTTGGGTAAATCCAATCCTTCAAGCACAAGCGGCTGCTCAGTATAAGGATGAAATAGATAGTATAAGTGTACCAGTTCTGCCACAGCAGGCACATAGGCCCCCTTCCTAGTCATAAGTTCTTCAAGCATTTCATCTCCGCGTTCAGCTACGCCTTCCCTTTTTTCGTTCTCATATTTCCGCAAGAGACCCCTGCACAAAGTACACCCATTGGTATATCCCAGCGCACAACTTTCCGGATATGGCAAAGAAGGTTTATATACCAAACGAAACTCTTCTTCTACCCCATCCGTTTTGGAAGGATTAATAATACCCTCCTTTTTTGTCTCATCAACTGTTCGGAATACCCTCCCGGAAGTCAGTTTCCCGGAAGAAAACAGTTTCGTCCCTACACAGTCTTTCAGAGCAACAGCCTTCCCATGTTTACCATCCGTAACGAAGACTACCGCAACTGAAGCCGAATCACGGATCGTACTCACCGAACCATCATCCTGTAAGTAATGCCCAACCTTCACCGTATCAATCTTATTCTCCGAAGTAACTAGGTAATCTCTTTGTTCCTCAACCCAACTCGAACTGATTTTCAATCCTGACGCATCCAGCATCAGGTTTAACTGAGTCATTTCTCCACGTTTCAGCCTGGGTAGAGTTGTATGTAAAGTATATTTCTTAACATTCACATTCACTGAAACCGTAATGTCACTCGGTCTGTTCACTGGAGGAAGCAATACATCCACATATTGATAGTTGTTCATCACACGATCAAACAGAAACTCAATCGGCCGGTTTGCATCCGACAATCCATGCCACTCACCCGTATAAGGTGAATATCCGGCATGTGTAAATAATTGCGGTCCTGATACACTTACCTTATTTAACAAGTCTGTGATGTCCGTACTTTCCAAACGTAATCGTAATAAAGACAATGCGCATTGCATCCTCATACTTATCGTAAATCGATCTACAAACGAACGCGACACCTCCTTCCCATACAGAACCTCCCTGTAAGGAGCATTCAGCCATAAAGTATCATTAGGCGTAATTCCGGATATATAAGGGTAGCATGCATAAAATGATGCCGTGGAATCGCCCGTCAGTATTTCCCCACCATCAGGAAGAAATTTTCCGTCTGACACATATTTGAAGGCAACACCTGTCAAAGAGAGTCGTTCCTCCACCGTAGCATCCTGCGAGTATGAATAAACACCTAATTTACCCATTTTCGCCAAAACTTCCGGTTGGTCAGTTTTTACGACAAGTTCCAATGCTTTCCGGCTACGATGCCATTGGTCACGTATCGCCTCCGCAACCGTTATCGCCTGTATAGCTTTCTGTTCCTTTTCTTTCCCTCTGCAAGAGGTCAGAAACAATAAGGAAAGAATTATGAAATAGAATAATTTCATCTTCAATTCAATTAAAGAATAGGCTCACCCCCAATCGGGCAATGAGCCTATCAATGTTCAATAACTCAGTATAGCCCTATATTTTCTTCGGACAGGATAATTAATTATCACATTTTTTTTGAATAGGCATAAACAAACACACCCTTGTCAACCTTTTTAGAATGCAAGCCATGTTTCTGTTTTAGGATGATAAGCGATGCGCCACCACCAATGGCAATTACCAATATGAAGAGACCGGCTACAAAGCCGATAAGACAATAAGCCACGATAAAACCAATGATAGCAACACCTGCTGCAACACCTGCCCAATAAATATACCTGCCCTGAATTCCCATGAATTCAAGAGGTCTTTGCAACCCTCTGAACACCGGATATTCGGGATACTCAATCTCCTGTTTCTGTTCTGTACTCATTTCTATTTTAAGCTGTTACACCAAAGAACAGAGGTAGTGCCTGCGCAGCAGCTACTAAAAAGATACAGGCACCGACAATCATCATAATTGATTTCTTGACATCCTGTTCTTCGTTGTTCATTTTAATATACACACTGATAGCACCTACCACAGCAACAACACCAGCTATCGCATAGCAGAGTTTGACAACGATAGGTACATACTTAGCTATCTCCTCCGTCACTGTAGCCAAAGCGTCTGTTCCGGCCGTATAATCACCAGCACTGCTTTGTGCAAGCACCGATGCCGTTCCGCAAACCAGCAGACACATAAGCATTTGAAATCGTTGTGAAGCACCCAGCTTCCCGATTAGATTTTGAAAATTTCTGTTCATTTTTTTAAATAATTTTACTTGATATATACTCTTCTGCGCAGTTGAGTTCTGATTATTAAACACGGTATCCGAAAAATGCGGGAAATACTATAGAAGCACCCACCAAAAACAGGCAAGCTCCAACCACCAACTGGATAGACTTTACCACACCCTCTTCTCCATTTGTCATTTTGATATAGATTTGGACTGAAGCTATAATAGCTACAATCGAAGCAATCGCATAGATTATGTATAGTACATAGAGCATCATTGTCACTACGAAATCATGCATTGTAGCCAATGAACCGGCTCCCCAACTATAGTCCACTCCGCCACATCGGGCGAACGCAGATTGCACCATTCCCGATGCAAAAATCAGTAAACTGATTATTTTTCCTCGTCGGATCATACGGCAGGCACATGTTTTTTCTGAACGAACAACGAACCCTCTTTATTAGCCTGTAACAAGAGGTCACGAAAAAATTCCTTACTCATAGCCAGATTACCAACCGGAGCAATCTCATCCATTTCCTCCTGTATTTTATCTATCTTCTTATCTGTAATCGTATCACCGCTTTCGCATGATGTTGTCGATTCAGCCGAGTTAGTAGCAGCTACAAAACTGGAAGAAGTAGAAGGTGCAAAAGAAACAGGACTATCATGAACTGTTTTTTCACAAAAACTTTTCTCTCTGTCAGTTACCATATCATGCCCGACTACTCCTGATGATACAGAAGAGGTCGTTTTCGCAACCTCATCATTCCTTCTCGAAGAATTTAGTGAAAACCCATTTTCAGATTCCTCTACATTAACAGCTGCATCTTCCTCCTGTAAAGAGGTTACATCAAACTCTTCCTCTTCATTTTTTACGGTTTTCTTCTGACCGTATATATCTCTTGTGATAAGTACCGCATAATACACAGCATAAAGACTTATCAATACAATCGTAAATATTCCGAATGGGCTCATATCCATATTTTCTCTCTAATTGATCCGTACATATTTTCCTGCAATATTGCAGTTTCTTAGGATTTTCGCATTCTCTTCGTTAAAGGCAATTAAAACACTCCCGCAACCAGGTGAATCCCCGCGGAGACCAGACGGACGGAAAAAGCGAATCCGCCCACGTAGAAACGTTATTGATACTGCTTTTTTAAAGATGACATCCTGAAACATCTTACTATCGCAGCGATTGAAGAGTAAAGCGATACCGTTATTGTGCTCTGCCATCCGCTCAACGAACATTTCAATAAGTGGACGAGAATAAGGCGGATTTAGCCAAACACGGCCATTCCATTTTTTAGTTAATCCGTCATCGTTCTTGTTGTACATAACCTTAGCTGTATCCCATAAAGGAGCAATTGGGGCACATGGATCGGTATCAAATACCCCCAGAGCGTTTACTATTTCTTTCGGTGTATACCATTCGTCAGTACTATTAATCGATTTTTCAAAAGCTGTATTCATTTTATTAATTCATTATGCTATACGTCAAATAAACTTGTTTGCACCAAAATTCCCATGTTAGTCTTGAGTTCCCCGAAATATTCATAACGAAAACGTTCTTCCTGAGCATCAAAGTATTCTTCATCTATCTCGGTGGCATAGAAATCGAAGTTTAACCTATAAGCAGCTATTCTGCTACTTCCACTGCCAAGATGCGTATCGAGAATCTTATCCCCTTCTTTGGCGTACATCCTTAGTATTTCAGCATATAGTTTGACTGGTTTTTGGCAACGGTGAATATTTCCGCCATATTCACCAATTGTGCATCTGTTTAGTGTAATAATTCTAAGCGCCTTATCAAAACTGGTCCATGCTAATTCACCGTCAGACATTGTTAAGCCATGTTGCCCTTTATCCCAAACGATCCAACCCATTTTAGCAGGAAAGTGTTGAGTAAAATAGTTGCCACCGAAGATTATTTGATTCTTACTCACTCTAAATAACTCCTGAAAGTATTTTTTGCCGGGTGGTTTCTTATCCCAATCCTTGCGTTTATACTGCTTAAAGCCTAAATGCTGCGGCATTCCGCCTTTATGCATTATGTCTATTCCGTACTGGGGATCAACCAATGCTAAATCAAAGAACTTATCAGGAATATCCTTCATGTATTCCATACAGTCCATGTTATAGACTTCGCTTATCGGCATTATTATTCTTCGTTAAATAAATCTGGTTTCATATCAAAATAATCACACTGATTTCCATATTGCTTCCATTCGGTACGTTTTTCCCCTTGAAAAAACACCCATTTTTGGGAAACCAAGATACAAGTCCTCAATCATTTGATAACAAAATATATCCGAGGTGGACATGGTTTCATAACCAAAATTTCTACTCTGATTTGGACGTGATTTTCGCAGACCGCCTTTTCTCTTTGCCCAAGGCGGTTCTATGACAAATATTTTACTCATGTCTCTATTGTTTTATTACTTTTCATAGTTATTTTTTAAAGACTAGGCTCGTAATGAACTCAAAGCAAGGTGATACACAAGACAGTTCTTCCGGAGTTTGAAAAAGCGTATTCCGTCTTTGCAGGCAAACCCGTAATGGTACTCTGGGAGAACGGATAGCCACACTATCTATATCTCTATCCCACGCATTCCAACGCTGTCGGTCGGCAGCTCGCCCGATTCGCGTATCTACCATGTTCGGAACAAATATGACCTCCCGCTTTAATGTGGGATAAGCCTCACCTAATTTTTTCAATACAGTAGCATATTCTCCTGTCGATTCAATAGAAAAATCTTCATATTGAAACGGAACAATCACAAAATCAGAGAATAACACAATATGCATATAAAGATCATTGCCCATACCACCAGGCACGTCAAATAGAATATGGCTACCGGATTGTTTCAACTGCCGTATATAATCAGGTAGTTTATTAAGCTCATTATATAACTCGAAACGTTGAATATCAAATTTGGGCTGGAGGGTTATTTCCTTCTTCATGTCTATTTCACGGGCAATAAGAAGAGATTGTTGGGGATCTGTATCAATCACCCGGACAGGAATATCCTGCGATGACCAATAGTTTGCCAACGACACACAAAGGCTCGATTTCCCAACGCCTCCCTTCCTATTTGAAAAAGTAACAATCATCCTTACTTTAATTTCCGGCAAAGGAATAGAGATTATAAATCATGGAGAATATTATACGAAACAAACTTTAATTATTTAATATTAATTTCGCAAAAGACAAGTATAGCACAGATAAATCGTACATAAACGCACTTTTTATCATCTAATTATCAATAACATAGATTAGCATTTCAGGTATCAATCGGATATAAGTCCAATAATCAAACATAAAATTCACCAGTCAAAACACATAATCATATATACTTACATAATTAGATATTTCAGAATATATAAACACTTCATCTTAACTACTAAAAAGATAAAAAGGAATATTTTCCTATAAGCAAAATCAGATTTTTAATATTAATTTTGTATTCGGAATTGATTTGGACACAACAACATGAATGTCCAATTCTACCTTTCCCTTTTTTCTGCCAATTAACGCATCAAAGAATCTTCGTCCAAGTTTAGAAGAAGTATTTTGATAAAATAATCCGTAGAGAACAATACAAGGGAAGAAGAAGATAAATTAAAGCAGCAAAAGAAAAATGAATATAGATACTCCCATTGAATATTACCTGAAGGCAAAAGAAAGTTTTCATATAAACCGTCCTTACGGAATAAGGATCGATTACACTTTAAAGAAGTTTGGTTTATTTAACCGGGAAATGAATATGCTGGGTAAAGATACACCAGAAACATTAGAATCGCTCCCATTAGAGTACTTCAGCGATGTAGAAGACATTCCTACCCATGGAGCAAACAAAATAAAAAACGGAGATATTCTCGACATATTTTTCTACACGGACAATACAGATCCGTTCATCCAAACAAAACCCAACCTAGAATACATGAGAATCTATAACCAGTACATCTACCCACTTTCCCTGCTATTGAACCGCCGTTTATAAAAAGACCTGTCCAAAACAAGTTAGACAGGTCCAATTCTAATTTCAATTCTATATTATTCAGATATAAGAATTACTAGTTTAACATAACAGGTACCAATACTATTGGTCTTTTCCTTTTCTATAACTATTTGGTGTTTCACCTATATTTTTGTAAAATGCTGCATAAAAAGACTGACGATTAGCAAACCCTACCTTCTCGCTGATTTCTTCTATTTTCATATCTTTATAGCGTTTATCGGTTAGTAAATGTAAAGCTTCAGTAATTCTATACTTATTTTTCAATTCAGACAGATTCATTCCAAAACGAGAATTAATGACTGCCGATAAGTATCGTGTATTAGTCTTCAATTCTTTAGCCATATCTTTGGCCAAGTAATTTGGATCTCTGTATTTTTTCTGAACAACAATGATACTCATTATTTTGTCATAAAGTTCATCGGCTAACGCAGGGCTGATCATGTCTCGATAAGCTGCTGTTTTTACTTTCTTTTCCCTTATATTATAAGGTATCTTCTTAGATTCATTCGCATTTTTTTCCATAACATCAAATTTATATATTAGACAATGATTATTATCAAAAGCAGGCACAAAAAAAGCGCACCCAATCCGACATAGCCTACTTGGGGCGCTGCATAGCCCTTGATACACTATAACCGAACAGATGCGCATATCGTTGTTTTTGAACATACGAATGGCTGTTCAGCTTAGATGTATCATTAGGAAAAGTGCAGCTTTCAAGTAGATACTAAACTGAATTACAGATACTCAACATGAGTATTGCTGCAAATATAACCAAAAGGTGACAAATACAAGAAAATCAATCAAGCATTTTACTTCATAACACAAATAATTACACTATTATTTCAAAGTCATATAAGAATCTCCTTGAAAGTTTACCAACCTTTTCATACACGAAATAATGAAAAGGAGTATAGTTATATACCTACATTTCCCTTTCCTATTGCTATATGTCCAACTATTCATTACAGCGTTTATTTTCAGAAAATTCTAAAATACTCTGCACAGGAGAATCGAATAAAATATAAATCTAACAGCACAGCCACAAATAGAAATCAAATAAGCATATAGATAGCCAAGAGCCCAATCATTCTTTTACTACAAATCCTACCTTTTTTATCCGTTCCTCACCTCGTTTTAATCCATATTCCATCCTTTCGAGTCCATAGTCTTCTTTGGAATTATCTGTTTTTTTCTGCAAAATTGATTGCATATCTACTATTCTTTTACAAGACACGCCTACGGCTTTCCCTAAGAAAAATCTTCCTTTCCATCTGCTATGGAAAGCGTATTTTTCATGGAAGTCTTGACAGAATGATATGCAACCAGAGAAGCAGAAAAAACAGTTAATCCCCCAACAATACATAAATAAAGGGAAAATAAACATTCAAAATCAAATTTATAGATTATGATTAAAGCATATAATATCGAAGGTAATACTTGTTACGGAGAAATCGGAAACATGGAATCCGTAAAGAATAAGTTAGAAGAATTAAGGCAAAACCAACAACTAGATTCGCAGGAGCAGCCCATTCTTGTGTTCGAGCATGACGAGGACACACTAAGCCGACCTTTATTTCAAAAGATACACATTGCCCATTACAATAAAGAATGGATTTTATAATAACCTAATATAAATAATAGAATAATATACACACTTACAGAATGACATCCTATGCATCAGTCAGTTTTGGCAAGGACTCCTTAGCAATGTTGTTCATGCTAATAGAGAAACAACACCCCTTGGATGAAGTCGTATTTTATAATACGGGCATGGAATTTCAAGCCATTTATGATACTCGTGATAAAGTACTTCCCATACTTGCTTCCCACCACATAAAATACACAGAACTACACCCTGAGCAATCTTTTCTATGGAATATGTTCGAGCGACCAGTCAAAAAACGGGGTACGGACATCATACATCAACACGGTTACTCCTGGTGTGGTGGCACTTGCAGATGGGGAACTTCCCAAAAAATAAAAGCATTAAAAACCTATACCCAAAATGGGATGGATTACGTAGGAATAGCAGCCGACGAAACACATCGGTTTGATAAAGAAAAACGTCCAAATAGAATACTCCCGTTAGTAGAATGGAACGTAACAGAAGTTCAGGCACTCCAATATTGTTACGACAGAGGATTCACTTGGGAGGAAAACGGATTCCCGCTCTACTCCCTACTAGATAGGGTTAGTTGTTGGTGTTGCGGTAACAAAAATCTTAAAGAGCTGAGGAACATATATCTGTACCTACCAGAATACTGGAACAAGCTGAAAGAACTTCAAAAGAAAACAAACAGACCGTATAGACACAACACACATGAAACAATCTTTGACTTGGAAAACAGGTTTAAAAGCCTATTCTGAGAAAACTTCCTTTTCTCCTTCGATAAATAGAGTCGTTCACAAGAAAGGTTTGCGGAAATGATGGTGACGTTCAGAAAGCAGAAAAAAACAATTCATCCTCTTGAAAAAAGCAATTAAACAAGAGGGAAATATAAACTATTAATTACCAACTCAATGAACAAATTATACGCAAAAACCTGAGTATCGAAATTACTCGCCGCTGCAACCTGTCATGTGCCCATTGCATGAGGGGGAGGACACTTAAAAATTACAACATCCATGTCTATAATTTCTATATAGTTACGAACGGTTCTCCCTCTTCCGTTTCCAAGGAATTTATAGACATTTGTTCGGAATTATACGATTATCAGGAAGAAAACGACCAATGCAACCACATGCTTGAAATGAGCGATGACAGATTCCACGACAGCCAATATCACTAGAAAGCAATTACTACCCTGAATCAGTATCCTTTTTTCGGCTTGATTCCTCAAGCCGAAAACATGTTTCTATTTAGAAAAGGACGATGTACAACAGGTTTTCCTAACCCAATACACCAAATCTATCTCACTACAACAGATTATGTGTACGGTGAAATTTATTTCAATGCTAAAGGAAAAATACTTAGTAATGGCGATTTAAATTACCAACGCCAGCAAGAAAATATACTTTGTAGTTCAAGTTCATTCCTAAAATACATAAAGACCACATTAAGGACAGAATGCCCCATAAGAAAAATAGAAATAAAATTAGAAGCAACAACATTTCCCTCAACTCCTCATTTATTAAAACATAAATCATTACATACATTCCACACAAATATTAGAGAGATGATATACTACATGTAATACACAACACTTTAAGTAGAAAAGCAACATTTAATTATTTTACAAACGAGCATATATAATATAAATACATATATACTATATATTTATATTATTATATATAACATATAGTATATATATATTATATAACAACATAGTAGTTAATGATATATAATTAAATACTTATATATACTTTATTATCAAATACAATTATTATATTTGTAATCAAATAAGAACATAACAAGAAACATAATATGGCAACAAAAAACAAAAGAACAATAAGCATTAGTCGTAATCCACAAAAGACTGATCCGGAAGTTTCTCAACAACTAGAGAAACAATCATTACAGAATAAAAAAGGAATTATTCTTGCTTCAGCACAGCAAGAAACCGATCCTTTTAAAACTGAATTACTCCAAAGAGGATATTTCATTATATCAGAAAATGAATATGGAGTAACTGTACGAAAGGCAATAGGAAAACCCACGTTTATGCCTAGAACAAAATATGGCTACTTTGAAGAAGACAAACCCAATAATCTGCGTTTACCAGAAAGTATTAATACGGCAATGAAAATGCATGTAGCAAGCATGGGGATAAACATACAGCAATATTTGATACAACTTGTTATGAAAGATCTTGGAGAAAAAAATCTTTTATAATGTTTGTTTGTATAAAATATTCCACATAAACAAAGAATAGTATTATACATGTATAATATATATAAAATATATAAATACTATATAAGTATTTAGTTATATAATAATATAATCAGAATATGAAAAAAGAAGCTAAAGTAATTGCAATAATCAACAACAAGGGTGGAGTAGGTAAAACAATGACAGCCCAGAATTTAGCAGCTGCATTGGCAGATAAAGCTAAAAAAGTATGCATGATAGACTTTGACAGTCAGCATAATCTAACAAACCGTTGTGAGAACAAAAATAGAGTAGAGGAATTAAAAGAGCAACAATATACAGGACGAACTATTGAAGAATACTTATCTGATTCTACTTTAGATATACAACCTATTGAAGTAAAAAAGAATTTATATCTTATTCCCTCAACTATTGCATTAGCCGAGTATTCAGCTTCTCTTTACAATATGAGCCAAAGCGAAAATCCAAGCGACAAATTGAAAGAGTTATGTACATACTTGCAAGGCGCTTTTGACTTTATCATTATAGACAGCGAACCAGGTATGGGAGCTCTTATGGTGAATGCAACTAAAGCAGCCGATTTAATAATCATACCGATTAGCTGTCTTGATGCTTTAAGTGGTGCAGATGAAGGTGTTTTCGGCATCATGGACAAAAACAATCTAAACACACCATATTATTTTCTCCAAACCATGTACGAAAACCGTTTGAAATCAAGTCGGGAAATTCGGAGCCAATTGCTAGAAGAAGCATATGATAATACATTCAGAACATTCATCAAACGCAATGAATTTCTAAACATTGCCAGTATTTATGGACTTGATGTATTTGAACACGCACCCAAAAGTGGTGGAGCCAATGATTACAAAGATTTAGCCATAGAAATACTTGCTATCTTTAAAAAGAAAATTAAAGAATAGCCATATAGCTCACAACTTAAAAGGAAGTTACTTTATCCATAAGACAAAAGACAATGGAAGAATCTGTGAAAATATAGACTATATTTAAGCAGGTTCTTCCACTATTTATTTAATGCACCTTCAACAGTTTATTTCAATATTGATACATACAAAAGCATAAAGATTTTGCACGAACTACCCAAGCATTTCTCCTCCAACACATTTGATCAACCAAATCGCAGGCCGTAATCAGTTTACTCAATGCTATTCAAACCAATTTTGCCAATATCGCCACATTCGCCAAAGTAAAAATTGAAAATTTTCCGATACAGTCCTATAGATTGCTATTCATCAAGAACACCGATGCTGAAAAACACAAAAAGTCCTTGAACCAGCTTATAAACCAAGTTCAAAGACTTTCTGAAGGGAAATAAGGATAATTACTTTTCCAAATGTTTTAAACGATACTCCCGGGGAGTTATACCAACATTTTTATAAAATGCAGCATAAAATGATTGACGATTGGCAAAACCTACCATCGTACTAATCTCTTCTATATTCTTATCCACATAACGTTTATCAACCAAAAGATGCACAGCTTCTTTAATACGATATTCATTAAGCAGACAAGAATAATTCATATTAAAACGCGAATTTATCACTGCCGACAAATAGCGAGTGTTAGTCTTCAATTCTCTTGCCAAGTCTTTTGCGGAATAAGTAGGGTCTTTGTATTTTTTCTGAACGACAACAATATTCAGAATTTTATCATACAACTCATCAGCAAGCTCAGCCCTTATCAACGTTCTATAAGCAGCTTCCTTGCCATTTTTCTCTCGTAGATTATACTTCTTTTTTTCCATAAATTATATCATAAATTAATTATCAAGCTCAAAAACATAGAAATATGTGTTCTATCCGAATAAAAACAAACAAGCCAACTACACTACTATTAAAATGTCAAACACAAATTTCCAATAAAGGAACAAATATTATTATAGATGCGAAAAAAGTAACATAAAAAACGCATATTTTTATAGTTTATTTAAAAATCAACTTTAATTGTACTTGAAAATCAAACATAATAATTGCATAATACAAAATGTATATTTGATGCATTGGAGACGATTAGGGTCAGACACATAAGAATATAGCGTCAGATTATCCCCCACAAGTCCTATCAGTTCTTGACTGATATAGCTCCCAGCATTAGGATCGTAGTACCTGAACATGTTGTAGTACAGTCCTGTCTCCCCATCCTCATACTGACCCTGATACCTCCAGAGACTGTAACTACGCAGAATATTTCAGTATTGTCCTACTCTGAAAGTCCAATGAATAGTAGATTCAAGAGTAGGACATGGCAGTTTGACTTACTGTCTTACTATGTTTTGCCAATTACAGACTGAAATAGTCAACCTATGTTAGGGTAAGACAGCAACGTAAGATAGATAGCGGGGTTCCTTTACCCAGCGGTAAATAACATTATTAATGAAGGGTATCTCCGATTATTATCGAGATCAGTTCTCTAATTTTCGTATTACATAAACGTTCATTAGTTGGAGCAATCATGCTTTTTCTACTCCATTCCAGCTATATGTCCTAATGTTACTTCTAAACAGCTTCATTGAGCTTTATCAAAATAGCCCAAATCCATAATCTACTTCCGGCAGCACAACATTCTTAAATTGTTCCTCTTACAAGAATTATTATATCATCATTGTTCGTCATTAACACCTAAATTGCCACTTTCGCCGTTTTCGCCACTAGACTTAATATCATCTCTTTTCCTCTTTTGTCCAATAAATAGCATGTATAATTATAAACATTTCCATCTATGCAGTACTCCAGGCAATTTAATTAAATCATACAAATTTATAAAGCTAATAGATTTAAGGCATAACAATACTATTTACCGATGCATAAAGTTTCAATTTTGCATAAATTCGTTTTAACAAATTTGCATACCAACAATTTATTTACTACATTTGCAACTAAGAGAAAGAGAGTTTTTTCGGTATGTAAGGTTTCGACTTATCTCAAAAGCATAAAGCATAGATTTACAGCTATTTACAAAAAATAAAATCTATAATCTTGTTATCTTTTAAGATAAGCTTCAGAAATTACGGAAATTGTTAAGATACTGATTATCAGATAGTTATATTAAAAATTTCTTGTATCTTATTTGTACCTCAACTTTTGCAATATCTTGATTATCAACCGATTAAAAAAAATTGTCACTTTTTGCATCGGTAAGTAAGAAGCGCATACTATCATTGCTGCAATAAAATAGATCGCTTAAAGAAATCACTATGCCCATTATAGAAATATCATCCTTAACAGACTCCGGAGTAGAAATATTCAGTACCCTCACCGAAGCTCAATTACGGAATCGTATCGAGCCTGATAAGGGATTGCTTATTGCAGAAAGCCCCAAAGTTATCCATGTAGCTCTGAATGCTGGTTATGAGCCTTTAGCCCTCTTGTGTGAACAGAAGCATATCACTGGTGATGCCGCTGGCATCATTGAACGTTGTGGTGATATACCTGTCTATACCGGTGAAAGAAAGTTACTTGCCACATTGACCGGATATACACTGACGCGCGGTGTCCTCTGTGCCATGCGTCGTCGGGCACTACCAAGTGCAGAGGAGGTGTGTCGGAAAGCTCGACGGATCGTAGTCATTGAGGGCGTGGTAGACGCTACTAATATCGGAGCCATCTTCCGTTCCGCAGCCGCCTTGGGGATAGATGCTATATTATTAACACGCAATTCTTGTGATCCGTTAAACCGACGTGCAGTCAGGGTTTCGATGGGTTCTGTCTTCCTGATACCATGGACTTGGTTGGACGGTTCTCCCAATGAGTTGCGTAAACAGGGTTTCCGTACAGTCGCTATGGCACTCACGGAGAAATCAATCTCTATCGATAATCCTATCTTAGCAACCGAACCCAAGTTAGCCATCGTAATGGGAACAGAGGGGGATGGTCTTCAAAACGAAACAATCAATGAGGCGGACTATGTAGTCCGCATTCCTATGGCAAACGGTGTCGATTCTCTCAATGTAGCCGCCGCATCCGCTATTGCTTTCTGGCAACTTCGCGTTCAAAATGACACAGATCTGCCACCATCACCGGATGATGTACATATATGATTTTACTTATATTCCTACTCACACCTACAATACGTATTTGCGCCACAGGAACAGCGAGGTAACAACTTTTCCATCAATTCACTTCGAAAGAACTCATACAGTTCTTTATGCATGATGTCATATAGTGCCCTAACCCGTTCTTCCTGCTCATCTTCTACATGAATTCCTCCCTGAAAGGGATCTGTAAAGTTGAAAGAAACGTATTTTCTCACTACACCCTGCATTTCCTTTTGCACTTCCTCTGCTTCCGGACAAAGAGTAATGACATAATCCCACGTCTGTTGGGCATATGTCGCAACGTCACAGGGCTTTCTACGCGAAAAGTCATATCCATTTTGTTCCATCACTTGGCAAACAACGTCAGGGACAGAATTTCCAGCCAAAATACCGGCAGTACTAATCTTCATCCCTCTACCGAAGGAGTTCAAAATTTCCTGTGCCATACGACTGCGGCACATATCATTATTACTTACTATCAGTATATTCTTCATACACAAATTCTATTTTTATTTATTTCCTGATATAGCTACTTTAATAACTCCATCTAATTTGTTTTCAAAGATACGATAGGCCTCCTCAATCTCATTCAACGGAAATCGATGTGTAATAAGAGGAGTAGTATCAATTTTACCTTCCTCAATCAGCTTGAGAATCTCGTTACAATCGCAGCCATCCACTCCACCTGTTTTAAAAACCAAATTCTTGCCATACATATCAGGTAAAGGAAGAAGTTGTGGTTTATCATAGAGGGCTACAATCGTGACAATAGCATTAGGACGGGCACAATTCCAAGCCAAATAGAAGGAATCGTCACTCCCTGCCACTTCCAAAACGACATCTGCACCACCATGGTCACTGTTCTTGAGAACAAAATCCTTGCAGTTTTCCGGTTCAGTCACCAACACATCAGGATAATGCTCGCAGACAAACCGAATTCTTTCAGGAGACTTTTCACAGACAATAATGCGCTTGGGTTTCTTCAGCATCACACACAACAAAGTACAAATCCCGGTAGGTCCGGCACCGATGATAAGAACAGTATCTTCCGCGGTTATTTCCGAGATGCGTGTTGCCCAAAAGCCTGTTGCAAGCACATCACCGACAAACAAAGTTTGTTCATCACTCACTGTATCCGGAATACGGTTCAAACCTTGATCCGCATAAAGAACTCTGACATATTCCGCCTGACCGCCATCAATTCGGCAACCTAAAGCCCAACCGCCATTAGGATCAGTACAGTTATTCACATATCCATGCTTACAGAAAAAACACTCACCGCAGAAAGTTTCGACATTCACAGTCACCCTGTCACCAGGCTTCACCGAAGTGACATCAGCCCCTACTTGTTCTACCACACCTACCATCTCATGCCCGACAGTTATTCCGGGCACAGCACGCGGCACACTGCCATGTTTAATATGAAGATCACTGGTGCAGATGCTACCAAGTGTTACACGCACGATTGCATCCCGTGAATCCTTTATTTCCGGTCTCGCCTTCTCTCGCAATTCAAACTTTCCGTGTTCAATATATGTGTATGCAAGCATAATATCCTCCTCGTTCATTAATATATACCTTGCAAAGATAATGATTTCATTGGCAAAACAAATCTCTTTTATCACGTTCAATACTCCCAAACCGAATCTCACTCTATATTTATAACAATACAAAGCTGAATAAAGTCATTCACTGTTTTTTCGACTTCGGTTTTGATATTCTGGAAAATATTCTTACTTTTATATCCCAAATAATAAATAAAAACAGCTGCACGACTTATTATATTTACACACAAGCCTATGATAGATACTTCCGAAAATCTGATTATTATAAAAGGTCAAATCAAGACTCCCGAAATAGAAAGCTGCCAGAATTATGATGGCAGCTATAAGATAGTATTCCGAAATGTTCCTAGTACTTATACTTATAAAGAAGAAAATGTCCTTTGGCTGACTGATCCGGACAAACCGGCCCCCAACACCCCATCTCTTAAATCCAAAAATCAGAATAAAAAATATCCTTACAAGCCTCTGTTTTCAAAAATAAATACGTATCTTTGTCCTTTGAAGCACAGGAAGAAGAAATAATTAAGTAATAATAAACAAAAAAACATGAAGAAGCGAATATTATCATTATTAGGCATAATTGCCCTATTTTTAGGAGTCATCCTAGTTAGCTGTGGAAACGATGACGATAATAAAAACACAACAGGAGTACACAAAATTGTTATAGAGCAGTCGGGAAATACAGACGATTTTGATCTAAATATCGCATTCGGAGCAGCCAACACCAGCGGAGTTGCAAAATTATACAATGAAAATGGCGAATATTTAGGTGATTCATATTTGGTAAATAAAGTGACAGAAAATAAGATAAGCTGCCAGACAGGTAAAGAAGGTTCCATGATGACTTGTACAGGATCAGTAATAAGTACATCAGAACAAGCAGGCAAAAAACTAAAAATTTCTGTTATTGCCTATATAGACAACAAAGAGGTTAACCGCTTAGAAAAGGAATATATAACGAAAGGTAGTACATTAGTAGAGAATTTCAGTGTATCAACTACAAGTGTAGAATAAAAACGCATTCATAAGCAACTATCAATTCTAGCAAAATGCTAGAATTGATAGTTGCTTATGAGACTAACAGAATAAAGACCTATAGAATATCAGTTTTACAATAACACACGAACTGATAACAATAAAATCAATACTTTACAACATAATTTGATAGAAAAGTAAGATATTAAAATCATCTTTTCTTTTTCCTCATTGAAAAGATTCAATTTTAAGCTCCCTTATCCTTAATCTATTAGATTATGGATTAAAAATACGACAACATATGGTTACCCAAAGTGAACAAGTATTAGAAAACGGATTAATAAAAACCTTAATGGAAATGAACTATGAATATATTTCTATCAAGGAAGAAGATAATCTGTACGCCAATTTTAAAAAGCAACTTGAGAAACACAATAAAAGAGAACTCTCCCTACACAAGAGAAAACATTTCACTGATAAAGAATTTGAAAAGATCTGTATTTATTTGGAAGGAGGAACACGTTTTGAGAAAGCTAAAAAACTTCGTGACCTATATCCATTAGAAACAGAAGATGGAGAACGTATTTGGGTAGAATTCTTGAATAAAAATAAATGGTGCCAAAATGAATTCCAGGTATCCAATCAAATAACAGTAGAAGGGAGAAAAAAATGTCGCTACGATGTAACCCTCTTAATAAATGGATTACCATTAGTTCAGATAGAATTAAAGAAACGAGGAGTTGAATTAAAAGAAGCATATAACCAAATTCAACGCTATCATAAAACCTCATTTCATGGATTATTTGATTATATACAATTATTCGTCATATCCAATGGTGTAAACACACGCTATTTTGCCAACAACCCTAATGGAGGCTACAAATTTACTTTTAATTGGACAGACCCCGAAAATATACCTTTTAACGATTTAAGTAAATTTGCTTATTTCTTTTTTGACCAATGTAACTTGGGAAAAATGATAAGCAAATACATTGTATTGCATGAAGGCGATAAATGCTTAATGGTACTCCGTCCCTATCAATTCTACGCAGTAGAACGTATATTAGAACGAGTAGAGAACTCCAATAAAAACGGTTATATATGGCATACTACTGGGGCAGGAAAGACATTAACATCATTCAAAGCCGCCCAGTTAGTTTCAGAGCTTGATGGTATAGACAAAGTTATGTTTGTTGTAGACCGTCATGATTTAGACACACAGACCCAATCAGAATACGAAGCATTTGAACCAGGTGCTGTTGATGGAACTGATAATACCTATGAACTAATCAAACGATTAAGCGGTAATTCTAAAATCATAATTACTACTATTCAAAAGTTGAATTGTGCTATAACCAAAGATTACTATAACAAGTATCTTCAAGAAGTACGCCATCAGAAAGTTGTGATGATTTTTGATGAATGTCATCGCAGTCATTTTGGTGATTGCCATAAAAATATTGTCAAATTCTTCAGTAACCTTCAAATTTTCGGATTTACAGGTACTCCTATATTTGTAGAGAATGCCAAACAAGAGCATACCACAAAAGAAGTGTTTAGTGACTGCCTTCACCGTTATCTCATCAAGGATGCTATTGCTGATGAAAATGTGCTAGGTTTCTTAGTTGAATATTATAAAGGTAAAGATGAATCTGGAATTGATTATATGAATGAAGCTCGCATGAAAGAGATAGCCAGATTCATACTTACAAATTTCAACAAGTCAACAGTTGATGGCGAATTCAATGCGCTGTTCGCAATCCAATCTGTCCCCATGCTATTACAATATTACAAAATATTTAAAGAGCTCAATCCTAAAATTAAGATTGGGGCTGTATTTACATATGCAGCAAATAGCAGCCAAGATGACGAACAAACAGGAATGAACCAAGGCTATGCTAATGATAAAGTTACGGCAGATGAACTACAAGTCATTATGAATGATTATAACAACACATTTGGTACATCTTTCACAACAGATAACTTTAGTGCCTATTATGATGACATAAATCTACGCATGAAGAAAAAAAAGAAGGATATGGAACCTTTGGATCTGCTTCTTGTTGTAGGTATGTTTCTTACTGGCTTTGACGCTAAAAAACTAAATACACTTTATGTTGATAAGAACTTAGAATATCATGGATTGCTACAAGCCTTTAGCCGAACCAACCGTATATTAAATGAAAAGAAACGTTTCGGAAAAATTGTATGTTTCCGTGATTTAAAAAACAATGTAGATGCTGCCATAAAATTATTTAGCAACAATAATCCCGCAGATACAATTCTACGTGAACCTTTTCCTGTTGTAAAAGAAAAGTTTAATGAGTTATCTTTGAAATTTAAAGAAAAATATCCTGATGTACAAAGTATTGATAAATTACAAAGTGAATATGAAAAAAGAGACTTTGTATTAGCTTTCCGTGAAATTATAAAAAAGCGGGCAGAAATGCAAATCTATGAAGACTTCGAACCTGACGACAAAGAATTCATCTTATCAGAACAAGAATTCATGGATTTTCGAAGTAAATATTTAGATATTACCACCGGGGTAATTAACCCTAATCCTGATGACAAGAAAAATACAGGAGATACAGATGTGCCTCCTTATGGCAAAGATGAAAGAACTCTAGACGATATTGATTTCTGTCTGGAACTCCTTCATAGTGACGTGATAAATGTAGCATATATCCTGACACTAATCAATGACTTAGATCCTTCGAGCAATGATTATCAAGAAAGACGTCAACAGATTTTAGATACTATGATAAAAGATGCTGTTATGCGTAACAAAGCCAAACTTATAGATGGCTTTATTCGCCAAAACGTGGATAATGACAAAGATGGATTTAGCAAATCTAAATCTGATGGTTCAATTGACTTAGAAAGTAGACTGACGAATTATGTTAGTCAACAACGTTATAAAGCTATTCAAGAGTTGGCAGAAGAAGAAGGAATTGATGAAGAAGCCCTCATTAAGTTTCTAAATGAATACGATTTTTTACAGAAAGAAAAGCCCGAAATCCTTCAGGAAGCCGTCAAAAAGAAAAGAATCGGACTAAAAGAACGCCGTACACTACTCAAAAGGATAATGGACAAACTACATTCGATAATAGAATTATTTAACTGGGAATAAAATTACATTAAATATATGAGCGAAGAACTACAACAAAAATTGCGCAGTCAATTATGGACTGTCGCCAATACTTTAAGAGGAAACATGTCTGCTAGTGATTTTATGTATTTCACTTTAGGCTTTATTTTCTACAAATATCTATCCGAAAAAATAGAACTTTATGCCAACGAAATATTAGAAGAAGATCATATTACTTTCAAAGAAGTATGGAATGGCAAGGATGAGGAATTAAAACAGGATGTAAAAGAAGAATGTATTCAAAATCTAGGTTATTTTATAGAACCGGAATATCTTTACTCCACCATCATAGAGCTAATCAGCAAGAAAGAAAATATTTTGCCGTCTTTAGAACGTTCACTCAAAAAAATAGAAGATTCTACAATAGGACAGGATAGTGAGGATGATTTTGGTGGTTTATTTTCTGATCTGGATTTAGCTTCTCCCAAACTAGGAAAGACTGCTGACGACAAGAATAAGTTAATTAGTGATGTATTAATTGCACTAAATGGTATCGACTTTGGATTACAAGAAGCCGGAGATATAGATATTCTAGGGGATGCTTACGAGTACATGATAAGTCAATTCGCTGCCGGAGCAGGAAAAAAAGCGGGAGAGTTTTATACTCCACAAGAAGTTAGTCAGATTTTAGCTGAAATTGTAATAACAGGCAAAGTACGATTAAAAGATGTGTTCGACCCGACATGCGGTAGCGGTTCCCTACTTCTTCGTACAGCTAAAAGTGGTAAAGCCGATTCTATTTTTGGTCAAGAAAAGAATCCTACAACGTTCAATCTTTGTAGAATGAATATGCTTCTTCATGGTGTAAAATACAATGACTTTGACATCCAAAATGGAGATACATTAGAAGCTGACGCTTTTGGAGACAGACAATTTGACGCCGTAGTTGCCAATCCTCCTTTTTCTGCAGACTGGACTGCAGCAGATAAATTCAATAACGACGACCGTTTTAGTAAGGCTGGAGTATTAGCTCCGAGATCTAAAGCAGATTATGCTTTTATCCTTCACATGATTTACCATCTCAATGATGGAGGAACAATGGCTTGTGTAGCACCACATGGAGTATTATTTCGTGGAGCTGCAGAAGGAAAAATCCGCCAATTCTTAATTGAAAAGAAAAATTATATTGATGCTATTATTGGACTGCCTGCCAATATTTTCTATGGAACCAGTATTCCCACTTGTATCTTAGTAATAAAAAAATGCCGCAAAGAAGATGACAACATCCTCTTTATAGATGCAAGTAAGGAATTTGAAAAAGTAAAGACACAGAATAAGTTACGTCCTGAACATATTCAAAAAATTATCGATACATATCGTGAAAGAAAAGAAATAGAAAAATATAGTCATTGTGCTACTTTACAAGAAATTAAAGAGAATGATTATAATTTGAATATACCTCGCTATGTAGATACTTTTGAAGAGGAAGAAGAAATAGATATCCATGCGGTCATGACTGAAATTAAAGAATTAGAAGCAAAACGAGCAGAACTAGATAAACAGATAGATGTTTATTTGAAAGAGCTAGGCTTAATCCAATAATTTTTGTTCGTTACAAATCCTCAATGTTATTTTCTAGAAAAATAAAATGATTATGGCAAATAATAACAATAAAGATAAATGCAATGTTCCAAATTTGAGATTTCCGGAGTTTAGTGGGGAGTGGGAAATGTCTTCTA